>JACDJB010000022.1_pt1 | contig 255909 bp, 226 predicted proteins | sample 7454121 | NCBI WGS metagenome assembly JACDJB01 (sample SAMN14253290, study PRJNA609438) | sludge metagenome | isolation source: sludge after 25d culture with pyrite | collected 2018-12-20
AAAACATCGACCGCCTGCGCTCCGAGGCAGCCTTCGCGCACCTCTGTGCCGCCGCGCCGATCCCCGCCTCCTCTGGCCGGACGACGCGACACCGGCTGAATCCGAACGGCAACCGGCAGGCAAACCGCGCGCTGCACATGGTAGTCATCGTCCGGTTACGCTACTGTGCCCGCACCCGGGCGTACCTCGAGCGCCGCGTGCAGGAGGGTCGGTCGAAACGTGACGCGATCCGCTGCCTGAAGCGCTACCTCGCGCGTGAGGTGTACCGCACGCTCCGCGAGGATCTCCGCGCCATCGCCAACCCGCCAACGACCGCCCCCTTGACTCTATAGGAACGTCCCGGGGCGGTTCACCAACCCCATCCGCGGGCGCCATCTCGCTCATCGTACGACGACGTCTACGCGTGTGCTGTCGGGGTGGCCGACGACCGGGCTGCGGAACACCATCCGCTGATCGCGCACGGTGCCGCGGAGCACACCTGTCCCCGATTCCACGGACGCGTTAACGACGAGGCATGCGGCGAACTCGGTTTCCGGCGTCCCGCGGAGTTGCACCCGATACCGACCATCGGGAGTCGTTTGAGGTACGCCCTGCAACCCCGGGTTTGGTCGGTTGCAGTCGTCGACGTACACGACGACCTCGAATATCGCGCCCTTTTGTAAGCGACCGAGCGTGTCTCGGATCTCGCCGTACACGATCCCCTCAGCCGGGGGTATGAACTCTCCCGTCGTGGGTCCATTTCGGGAGCACCCGTAACCGAGCAGCAGAAGGACCGCCGCAACCGCCCGCGCTCGCGCTCGCCGCCAGCGTGGGCGCACGACCTCGCGCGGGTCACTATGCGACGTAAGCGCGGCCGGCTGGCCTGGCGCACGGACCATGTGCATCGTCGCTAGCCTCATTGGCACCTCTAGAACAGGTTCGTGTACCAGAGCGGGCGAGCGGCTGACTTGCTCCATGTGGGCGGCAATGTTGCGCCATGCGACCACGACGAGGGAATGTTCCGCTCGGAAGAATAGAGGCTCGCCGTGAACGGGTCCACGTCCTGCTCGAGACAGTATGTCACGTGGTCGATACCGCTTGCGCGCAGCATAATGCCGGAGGACTGGTACAAGCACGTTCCCACGAGCCGCGGCAGATAGGATCCGCTCCACTCCGCATTGTCGTGTGTCTCGTTCGCTGCGTCGAAGACGTCGAGAAACGCTGCGGCGACCACGCCTTCCGTTTTCGGTTGCGGCGAACTGTTTGGCCGGTAAAGGTTCGCCTCAAAACTCCCAAGCAGCGCGCCGGTAAGCGTCGTCCCGAAGAAATCCGCAAACCCTTCGGACAACGCACAGCCGTACGACGATGGCGCATTCAGGGAATGCGGGCTGCAGTTGTCACTATAACTGGGATTCAGTCCACCCATTGCGTTGTGGTGATACGCATGGCCGTACTCGTGGCCGATGACGAACCGCCCGAACTCGCCGACGATCGAACTAGACCTAAACGTGATCCTATCCTCGCTGGGCGAGTAGAATGCACCGCCTGACCCGGACAGGACTTCGGCTAGTACTTGAGGCCGTCCGTACCCAAACGATAGGTTGGCGTCCCGCGCGACTTGCGACATGATCGCGTACACCCGCGCGACGTCGCTCGTCAGGATAGCCTGCTGCGTTGTACCGCAATGCGAGTTGAACTGTCCGTTCCAGCCCACCGTGTTCAGCGGCAATGTCCGGACGTATGATCCATGCGTTTGGGTCAAGCCGGAATACCGCTCGTTCGGTCGGCAAGCGATCACGACGTATCCGTCCAAGGATGTGTACCCTTGGTCCGTACCGGTGACGGGCCCGGTGAGCCCCGCTCTGTACTCGACCGAGTAGTTCGCGGAATGGATCGGTCGGTACTGGGACGTTTGGCTGTCGAAATACGAGAACTGCCAGATGACAGTTCCTGATTGGAGCTGCGACGTGGTCAAAGCGTCGCTCGTGGCCACAAGCTTGCTTGATGCTAAGGTGCGGAGCGGGCCAGGTACCCGCAAGTAGTTCGCCCGCGTTTGCGTCGTGTCGAAGCGCTCGAGCACGCGACCACGAAGCGTGTCGGCGAACAACCATCGTTCCTGCTCACTCGCGGTTTGTGCCAGATGACCGCCCAGGAGCGGCACGGGCTTTTTCGAGATGTCGCGAACGTGCGCCGTGACCCGGAAATATCCTGCTTCCGGTACAGGGAGCTCGAATGAGCGCTGGATGCGCTGACCTGCCTCGATTGAGCCGACCCATCGGAGCCGCGAGGGCAACGTGCGCGACATCGGGATCCGGAAGGCGTGATCCCACGCGGTAAGCTGCGCCACCTCCATCTCAGGCGTCATCACCCGTAACTCTGCCAACTCGCTCGAGACCAGCGCTTCAGCTGTTACGGTAATCGCTATCGTAGCGCCAGCACGCGGCTCTCCGTCGATGTCGAGCACCAACGCGAACATTTGCTGGGCAGGGAGCGGACCAGTCGATGCTTCGTACGACACCGTGCTCAACGCGAGTGACGGCTGTCCCGCAGGAGGTGGCGCGACCACCGCATCCTGGCAACCGGCGAGCAGCACACCGGTCAGCGCGATGACGGCTGAGTACCGGGTGGCTCCTGCTCCCCGTTGTGTTGTGTGCATTGAATCACCTGCTATGCTGAAGCGATCGCACGTCGTCGGCTGCGGTTGCGATGTAGCGGCGTCGTGCTACCGAGACGAGCAAGGTGCTGTGCTGCACCCGCGACGCGTGCCCCGACGCAGACGGAGCGGGCGCATCATATTGCCGCATGACGCGGGTGCCAATCGTCTACCCTCCGCTCGCGTGGATGCATGTCGCTCAGCGACGCACAGCCAAAGGCGGGGTTGGGAACAAAGTGCCCGTGACCAATAAGCACTCGGGGTTCTGTTCCGCAAGAGTCAAGTTGTTGTTGTTGTTGTTGCATAGAGATTGGAGAGGGTGAGTCCCAGAGGTAGTTGAAATTTGGGTGGGGTCAGTCTGAACCGTTCCGAAAATTCAGGAAACACGTACAGTTGAGTGCCCTCAGCAAGCGAGGGGGCCAGCCGGCATCCGCCGGCTGGCCCCTCTATCACTTCACCCCTTCACGCGATCTCTCGTGCTGCCTCACCCGCACTCCGAGAACCCGCACACATGGCACTTCACGCACCCCTCCGCGTACTCCAACTGCGACCCGCAATCTGGACACGTCCCCATGAACGCCTCCGCGTCGTGATACCCGTTCTCCGCCATCTCCATCATCTGCTCGCCCATCGATGACGACGCGCTAACCGGCATCGACTCCCTCCTCGGCGACGAACCCGACGACCCCGACGACCCCGACGAAGCCGAAGGCCCGGCCAACAGATCCTGCTGCACCCCCTGCTTGTCCCGCCACCAACGCTCCAACGCGATCCCCACAGCGTCCGGCACCGACAGCACCTTGTTCGGTCCCAGCCCGACAGCCCGATCCGAACTGATCCCGCGCAACTGCCGGTGGATCTCCATGATCGGGATGCCCGACCTCAGTGCCATCGAGATCAGTCGCCCCAGTGCCTCGGCGTCGGCCATCGCGCTGCCGCCGGCCTTGCCCAGGCTCAGGAAGACCTCGAACGGCTGGCCCTTGTCGTCCTCGGTGATGTTCACGAACATCGTGCCGAGGGGAGTTTCCATGCGGTAGGTGGTGCCGCGGAGTGCCTCGGGGCGCGAGCGCTTGGCGCGGCGCTGGAGGTTCTCGGCCTCGCTGTCGAACAGCGACTTGCGCGTGCGCTCCAGGTCGGCCTCCAACTCGGCGATCGTGCCCTGTAGTTCGCCCACCTGGCGCTTGAGTGCTGCGCCGTCGCCGGTCGGTGCGGATGCGGCGGCGCTGGCCGCTGCTGCGCCGGCCTTGCCACGCTCGGCCTTGGCCTTCGCTGTCGCGCCGGTGCTCAGCACCTGGCCGTCGCGCGAGCCGTCGCGGTAGACGGTCACGCCCTTGCACTTCAGCTCATACGCCAGCTCGTAGATGGCGCGCACGTTGTCCATAGTCGCCGTGTGGGCGAAGTTGGTCGTCTTGCTGATGGCCGAGTCGCAGTGCTCCTGGAAGGCAGCCTGCATGCGCACGTGCCACTCGGGGCTGATCTGGTTGGCGGTCGTGAATACGCGCTGCCACTTGGCCGGCACTTCGGGGAACTTGATCGTGCCGTCACGGGCGATGCGCTCCATCAGGTCTTCCGAATACCAGCCCTCCTCGCGGGCGATACACACGAAGTCCTCGTTCACGTCGGGCATCATCACGCCGGCCTGGTTGCGCATGAAGGCCACGGCAAACAGGGGCTCCAGGCCGGACGAGCAGCCGGCGATGATGGAGATGGTGCCGGTGGGGGCGACGGTGGTGACGTTGCAGTTGCGCAGCATCTGCATCGGCTTGATGCGCTCACCCTCGGCGTCGCGCGCGCAGGTCTCGTCGGGGCCCCAGATGGAACGGGCCCACTCCGGGAAGGGTCCGCGGGCGGCGGCCATGCGCTCGCTCTCCGACTTGGACTCCACGTCCACGAACTCCATCACCCGGCGGCCGAAGGCCACTCCCTCGGGCGAGTCGTAGGCGATGCCGAGCCGGATGAGGGCGTCGGCGAAACCCATCACGCCGAGTCCGATGCGGCGGATGCGCTTGGAGAGCGCGTCGATCTCCGGCAGCGGATAACGGTTGGCGTCGATGACGTTGTCCAGGAAACGCGTCGACAGGTGGATGTCGGTGCGGAACGCGTCCCAGTCCAGCCGGCCGTCCTGCACGTAGTAGCCGACGTTGATGGAGCCGAGGTTGCAGACGTCGTAGGCGAGCAGCGGCTGCTCGCCGCAGTTGTGCACGTAGAGGCCATTGGCGTCGAATGCGTTGACGCCCGGAACCTGCACGTCGTACACGTCCTCCGTGCCGTCCGGCGTGACGCTCTCCACGCGGGCCACGAAACGCTCCCGGTTGAGCGTGCGCTTGTAGCCTCCCAGCGCCGTCTCGAGCCGCATCGCCTTGTCGCTATCGGCGAATCCTACTACCTGGGCGAAGCGCTGGATATTTTCGCCGCTGATCACCAGTTCGTGCTGCGCCTGCGTCGCGTAGGCAGCGGTGCCGCCATGGCCGTCGGGGAGGATGCTGCTACCGGCGGGACGTCGGTCGCGATAGATGCGGCTCACGATTCCCAGTCGCAGGAGCATGCGCTGTACTGCTTCCAGCCGATCGGGGTCCGACTGCGACAGACGAACGCTCACGCCCTTCGTCTGGCTGCCCTGCACCGAACCATCGGCGTCGAACAGTCCACGCAGGAATCCAGCGTAGAAGTTGCTGGACGTCTGCTCCAGGGCCGGGCCGATGACCTTGTCTCCCGGCACCATGCCCAGTTCCCCGGCCAGCTTCTTGAGCGCGCCGAGGGCGAGGCGATGCTCGCCACGGCCGCTTACCGGAGTCCAGCCGGTGAAATCGCTGCGGTGAGGGAGCGTTCCGGCCGCTTCGACCGCCGTCCGCATCACGGCCTGCACCCCGCTGGAGATGCCGCCGGCAGCTCCATTGGCGACTGCCGCACTCTCCCACACGGAGAGGACTGCCTTGTCTGCCTTGAGCGTGCCGTCGCCCACCAGCAGTCCTGTCAGGTAGCCCTCCTCCCAGCTACCACGGCCCGTCCACTCGGCGTTCGCCCGATGGTCGTGCAGCACCACCTGGTCGCCCGGCGCGAGCTCACCGGCCTCGCACCACTCCACGTCCATCGTGAAGCGGGTGTTACGAACCACACGACGCACTCTATGGTCCGCGGTCAACCGCAGCGAAAATCCGTCCTCGGTCTGCAGCCGCACCAACGGCTTGGTGCCGGTGCGGAAGAAGCCCTCGGCGCCGGTCGCGTGATCCTCACCATCCACCCGTGCTTCAAATGCGCGCCCGATCAGGTCGCGCACCTGCCGCGGGCCGTCGGAGGTCTGCACCCAGGCGTCGGCCGGAACACAAGGATTCGTCGCCTCGTACTCGCCCAGGTGCGGCACCGGGTTGTAGCGGTTGGCCTCGTCGATGAAGAAGACGCCGGGCTCGCCGGTGCGCCAGGCGCCGACGATCATCTTCTCCCAGACCAGGTTGGCGTCCATCTCGCCCACCACGCTGCCATCGCTCGGATCTATCAGGTCATAGGAAGTGCCGGCCTTGAGCGCCTCCATGAACCGATCGGTGATGGCCACCGAGATGTTGAAGTTCGTGATCTGCGACAGGTCTTCCTTGCAGGTGATGAACTCCATGATGTCCGGATGATCCACCCGCAGGATCCCCATGTTCGCGCCGCGCCGCGTGCCGCCCTGCTTCACCGCGTCGGTGCTGGCGTCGTAGAGCTTCATGAAGCTCACCGGACCGCTGGCCACGCCGGTGGTAGACCTCACCATGGAACCGCGCGCCCGCAACCGGCTGAAGCTGAAGCCGGTGCCGCCGCCGCTCTGATGGATGAGGGCCATGGAGCGGAGGGTGTCGTAGATGCCGTCGCGGCCGTTGGTGAGGGAGTCGGCCACGGGGAGCACGAAGCAGGCGCTCAACTGACCCAGCGGACGACCGGCGTTCATCAACGTCGGCGAATTGGGCTCGAACCGGCGCTGCGTCATCAGTTCGTAGAACGTCTCGGCCACTTCCTGCACCGCCTCGTCGCTGGCCCCGTAACGGCGATCCACCTCGGCGATTGTCGTCGCCACCCGCCAGAACATCTGTTCTGGCGTCTCGGTCGGCTGGCCACTCGGATCCTTCACGAGATAGCGCTTCTCGAGTACGGTGCGCGCGTTGGACGACAGTGCCGCGGGACGGCTCGGTGGGTTCTGCGACAGGGGCATGGAACGCTCTCTTTTCCTGGAAGTGATGCGGCAACTACGTCTCGCGAACCAGCGGCTCGGAATGACGCGCGGGGTCCTGATCAGGGGCGGGGTGTGATAGTACCCCAGCACGTGAGAGCGCGCCAGTACTTGCATAACGCCCTGCACGTCAACGGATTCTGAATTTCATGTCACAGATCTCCCGATGGACGGCTTATCCACCGCTCGATCCACAGGAGGATCCCCAACAATCGGGACAGACTGCCGGAACAACCTTGTAAACAACGCGCAACTACTTGAAATCTAGAGACTTGAAAGGCTATCGCAACGGCCTGTAAGGCGAGCCCGAGGGTGCCTCAGGCGGCCTCTCCAGTACCCAATCGGCTCCTCCCGGACCACTCGGCTTGCCTGCTCTCACGACCGCGGAAAAGGCCGCAGTTGCCGTGCCGCATGGGTGGCTCGAGGGCGAATGCCGGGAGCGCCACACGCCTGCTTCCGACGGCCAGGAAGGCGGTGTCTTCCCGTCCTGTTCATGGGTCGTCGCCGGAACCGGTCACTCTCGGGTAGCGACCGGCGCGGTGCTCGTCCTGCAGCGCCACATAGCTGGCCACCGTCCGCCGGATCCGCTCCCGCTCGTCGGCCGTCGTGCCGCGCACCACGCGGCCCGGCACGCCGAGCACGAGGGAGTTGGCGGGAATCTCCATCCCTTCGGGACAGACCGCGCCGGCGCCGACTATCGAGCCGCTTCCCACATGCACCCGATTGAGCAGGATCGCGCCCATCCCGATCAGGCAGTCGTCATCCACCGTCGCGCCGTGGACGATGGCCCGGTGGCCCACCGCTACCCGCTCGCCGATCACGCACGGCACGCCGTGGTCGACATGCACCACCGTGCCATCCTGGATGTTGCTTTCGGCGCCGATGGCAATCGGAGCGGCGTCCCCGCGCACCACCGCGGTCGGCCAGATGGACACCCGGGAGCCCAGCGTGACGTCACCGGCCACGAAGGCCAACGGGTGGATGAATGCGGTATCGTGGACGGGCATCGGCGGTCGGGATCAGGAGTCGGGGTGAAAGAATGTCACCGCTCACCCGCCGATGCCAGACTTGATTTTTGAGGGTTCCAGGCTCCGCCCATCTGCCGCCCCCCGGTGGCCGGAGCCGGACGCGGTGGGAGTCTGTCGACACTGTCCGATGGGGTGCTGCGGGCCGCAGTGCAGGCTCAGAACGACCGACCCACGGCCACGAAGACGCGCGCTCCGCCGCTCACTCCGGCGGCCTCGTCGCGTCGTGGCAGGGCGACGCCCAGCCGTCCCCTGTAGCCGACGTCGTACTGCAGCGCGATGTCGATATCCAGTTCAGCGCCGAATGACGTGAGCCACCGCGCTTCGTCGGGCGCGCCCAGGCAGGCGGCGCGGCCAGCGGCCGACGGGGGGCACCAGGCGGTGGCCGCGTCGGCGAAGAGGATGAGCGAGGCGCGGTCTATGAAGACGGGCAGCGGCGCCACACCGCGCCCCGGCGCGGCGAGTGGCGCCCGGTATTCCACCGAGCCGGCCGCCGCCCGCGTGCCGTAGAGCGTGGACGCCGGCACGCCGCGCACGCCGAAGGTGCGCTGTCCCTCCCCCACCACCACGCCGGGAAAGAGCTCCACCACCCCGCCGCTCACTCCTCCGGCCTGGAACTCGTTGGTGGCCGCGTCGTCGGCCCAGCCGCCGGCCACGCGGGCGGCCAGCACGTGATGGGCAAAGCCGGGCAGCCAGGGCAGGCTCCGGTAGACGCTCAACGCGCCGACGGCGCTTCTCGTGGTCGGCTTCACGTCGCCGTCCAGCCAGCGCTGACGCAGGGTGCCGGAGAGCGAGACGCCATCCTCCGGCGAGATGGAGAGCGCCGGCCGCTGGGTGTTGCTGAACCCGGCCGAGAGCTGCGCCGCGGGCACCAGGCGTGTCTGCTGATAGAACGCGCCCAGTTGTGCCAGGAGTGGCGCGGGATCGGTGCTGTAGGCGCGCTGCTCCAGCTCCGCGCCCACCGACGCCCACGCGTTGGTCCTCACGCGCGGACGTTGGAAGACAGCCGCCGAGCGGAGCGAGCTGGTGCGGCGACGGCGCTCCCCGGCCACCGATCCGTCACGTCGACGTAGAGTGAGTCGCTGCCAGTCCTGGGCGATGGCCAGATCCAGCAGTGGCCTTCCCAATCCGGCGTAGCGATAGCTGGCCGTCCCCTCGAACAGCCCTGTAGTGGTGCCCACGAAGGCCTCGGCGGTGAAGCCATGCTTGCCGATGACGTCGCGCCCGCTGGTGGACGCGCCGACGAACGTCTCATCCAGGTCGCCGACGGAGAGCAGTGGGACCCAGTATCGGGGCGCCAGCGTGCGCCAGGGCGAATAGGGCCGGGCGGGTGTCGTCACCGGGTCCAGCGGCGGGAGGGGAACGGTGGAGGCATATCTCGCCCGCCACGCGTCGTCTCCCCGCCCGGCGGTACCGACGTCGGTCGTCAACGAGTCCAGCGGCGCCACCACCACGGCCCAACCGTCGGCGTCGTACTCGACGGCAGCCAGCCGACGGTTGTCGGGCGATGGCGCGGGATCGAAGAGGCCGGTCGCAGTGGCCGTGAGTCGTTCCACGGACGTGACGGGGGTGCCGGCTCTCGCCGGAATGACGACGGGTACATCCGCCGGGATCGTCGCCCGATACAGCTCCGCGCGCCCGCTGCTGTCGCTCATGAAGTACAGGCTCCGCCCGTCCGGCGCCCAGCTCGGCGCGGCCTGGACCGAGCGGCCGCTGGCGACGATCAGTTCCACGCTGCCAAGGCTGTCCAGCACCACGACCTCGGCGCGCCCGCCGGCGGTGAGCCGCACGGCGGCGATCCGTGAGCCGTCGGGCGACCAGCGGGGCTCCGTCCATTGCACGTCATCGTCCGTGTTCGTGATCGGAGCCGTCGACGCGCCGTCGGGGGAGACACGAACCAGGCTGGTCGTGCCGGCCACCGACTGCACCGCCACGATCTCGCCGTCGGCGCGGGCATCGGGACGGAAGAGGCGCGCGCCGGTGGTCAGACGGCGCTCGCGACTTCCGTGCGAGATGTACAGGTCGGAGCGCAGGTGAAAGGGATCCAGGTAATCCAGTTGCGCGTAGAGCAGTCCACCGTCGGCCAGCGGCACCTGCGACGACCCGTCGTTCCGGCGACCAAGGCGGGTCAGTTCGCCGTCCAGTTCCAGCGAATACGCGCCGGGGGTCTCGCGGCCGTTGTTGAGGCCGACCACCAGGGTGTTCGCGTCGCGCCAGCGCGGCGCCCGCGTCTGCCAGAGGCGATCAGCGAGTTGCCGGAACTCGGGGCCCGCGCCGTCCGCCACGCCGGGCAGGAGTCCGGCCTGCAGGGAAACGCGCCAGCCGCGCCAGGCGCGGCGGAAGCTCACCCCGAACCCGCGGCGAGCGTCGTGGTCGAGCAGGAAGGGAATGGGATCGCCGGCCACCGCGTCGATGTAGCGCGGAATGGTTGCCGCGCCACGCGTCCTGGCCAGATGATCGAAGAAGAGACCGCCCAGCGCGTAGGCCTGCTCGCCGCCGGGAAAGTGCGGCGTCGCCAGGCTCAGGTCGGCGAGGCGCGGAAAGTCGCCGGCAAGCATGTCGGCGCGCGCCATCGTCCTGTGCTGCGTGCCGGCGACGCGCCCACTCCCGGTGAGCTTGCTCTCGTAATACACGGCGATTCCCTCAATCGCCCATGCCGGCAGGTACTGATTGGGAAAGAGGAATGGGCTGCGGCCAAAGACATGCTGCGCTGCCCGCCACCAGCCGCGGGTGCGATCCAGGTGGAAGATGTGCACCAGCTCGTGGGTGACCACGAGCGTGCTCCAGTCATCGTAGAAGCGGAGCGAGATGGCATCCACCGGCGGCTGTGCGTGGATCACGATCCGGTTGCTCGGGAACGGCGTCGCACTGCCATTGCTGAAATCCACGTTGTCAGTGACCACTAGGTCCACCAGTCCGCGCGGTCTGGGCAATTCCGCGCTCAACTGCTCGTACGCCCGCTCGGCGTTCGCCGCCGAGCGACGGGCCAACTGCTCGACAGCGGGAGTGAAGTGGACGCGGAAGTGTTCGGTGGCAATGGTCAGCCAGCGCTCGTTGGGGGCCTGCGCGGCCAGCGCACTGGCACTCGATGCCATGAGCGCGACGATCATGACAGGGCGACGGACCCACCTCACGAGCACGCTGCGTACGGAACTCGCCACCATCACGGCACGCCACCGGCGTCGTTCGTCGACGCACCTACGGCGAGGCTCCGGAAGTACTGTTCCAGGCCGTCGGCAAGTCCGTCGGCATAGGCCTTCTGGAATGCGGTCGTGCGCAACGCGGCTTCCTGTTGGGGCATCATCATGAATGCGCCCTCGGCTAGTATGGCGGGCATCCAGGTGGGACGGACGAGGGCAAGATTGTCGTAGTGCAGGCCGAGGTTGGGAAGCCCCAACCTGCGGACCAGTGCGTTCTGGGTGGCGCGAGCGAGCGGCACTGCCTGTGGATGGAAATAGTAGGTCCCGGTGCCGTGGGCAGTGAAGGGATTCACGCCATCGGGCAGCGCGTTCAGGTGTACGGAGACGAGCGCATGGGCGTCCGCGCGTCGCGCCATGATGGGGCGGTCGCCGAGCGCCACCGGGTCCATCGTGGTGCGGGTCATGATGACCGTGGCTCCGCGACGCACGAGTTCGGCGCGAAGCAGTTCGCTGATCGCCAGCGTTGCCTCGGCCTCGTACAGCCCCGTGGGGCCGGTGGAACCGATGGGCGGATGACCCGGGTCCACCGCTATGCGCAGCCCGTCGAGTGGAGCTGCCGGGTTCACCACGGGTTGCCGGCGCACGCGCAGCACGAAGGCATTGCCGCGCCAGAAGGCGAGGTAGCCGAATGGTCGCTGGGAGAGGTGCAGAGTGTATCGCGCGCGACGGCCGTCGAGCGGTTCCCAGGTGACATGATCCACCAGCGGATCGTTGGCGACGTGGGTGATGATGTCGCTGTTCGCCGTCACATCGAACAGGGTGAGGACGATCGAGTTGCCGTCCTCATCCACCTGGTGGAGTGGCACGTCGGCCATCGGGAAGATGACGTCGACCCATTCGTTCGATGGCCTGACGACGAGATTGCCGACCACCCGCTGCGGCGCCACGGAGCCGGCGGGGAGAGAGCTGACATCGGCGCCATCGACCCAGGCGTCGAGTCCCGGCGCCAGGCTGAGTCGCACGAAGCCGCCGTCAGTCGCGGTCTGGCGGGCGACGGTCCCCGGCACGAAGAACCATCGGTAGGTGCCGCCTGGCAGGGGCCGGGCACTTATCCGTCGGTCGCCACTGTCGGCCACTTGCGCGGCGCCCAATCTCACGAGGGTGCGCTGGTCGTCGCCGAGTACGGTGACGGTGGGCAGCGGCAGGTTGAGGCTGTCGGCGCCACGAATGGCCACGAGCCGGGCGCCGCCGGCCAGGCGCGATGCCGCCACTTCGGTTGCCTGGAGAACGCCGTTGGTGCCTTCACGACGGCCGGTGGGCGACGGTGCGGCCACGAGCGGCACCGGGGACCCTGTCGACGGCACGAGCACGACGCGGGCGTTGACCGGGGCGCGCAGGGCCGCCCGTATCAGTTCGGAAGCCGGATAGCTGATCGGGCCCGACGGCATGAGGCTCCGCTCGTCGACTCTCAGCGGTCCACTGTCCGATAGCACGGGCAGCGGCGGCAGCAGTCGCACGGCCAGGGTATCGGCCACCGTGACACCACGCAGGGTGGCCTGGAGGAGGTAGCGCGGCTGCCGGGGCACCGGGAGCCAGGCGAGGAAGCTGCCGTTCGGCTCCACCCGTACAGCCTCGCCATTTATCCGCAGGGTGGCCCGCCCACTGCCCAGTGAGCCGAAGATGAAGGTGGAGTCACGCGCCCCGATCAGCGCCCCCCGTGCGGGATAGACCACGCGCAACCGGAGCGGACCATCCACGGCGGGAATGGGCGGCAGCGCGGGAGCCGGCCGGGACACCATCTCCGGCGCGGCGCCGACGGCCCCGGCCGCGGGGTGGACGCGCGTCGCAGTCCTGCACGCCGGCATCAGCAACAGCGCAGCGACGGCAGGGTTGACGAGGACGGCGCGCGCTGTGCGAGCGGGCAGGCTGAGGCGCATCTTCCAATTTAACGGCGCTGCATGGTGGTCCGCACGTCCCACCGGTCGGCGAGAGCGGTCGGCCGCCGTGAGCGGTGGTGAAAAGTGCTGGCCGGCGCTGGCGGGCCCTGTCGCGAGAGTGGTCGTGCTGCCACTGTTACAGGGTTCGCGGCCGGGGCGTCCTGGCCGTGTGGCGGCTCCGGCGCTGCTGTCCGGCGTGAAACCAGCTAGCGTCCGCGACAGTAAGAATACAAGGAGACATCTACTCAGAGCGGGCAGGCCCCATGCAGGCGGTGTCAGGCGGCGGGAAGTGGCGCCCGAGTGGTGCCTGGAGACACCCGACTGGCCAACTGACTGACACTTTCCCGATCTTACCCGTACGTTTTCTCGTTAACGAGGCACTAGCCCTCCCGTCCCTGCGGACGTAGTCTACCGCGTACGTGCCCCCATTGTCCTCTCCCTTCTCGTCCCCGGCTTCCGACGCCGCGTCCATCCTGGTGGACGTTTGCGGTCGCACCGACGTCGGTCGAACACGTGAGCACAACGAGGACGCATTCCTCATCGCTGACGTGTCGGCGGGCGTCCCGTTGCCCGCTGAAGGCGTGACCGCGTACCCGGCGGAAGACCGAGGCCTGCTCTTCATGGTGGCCGACGGCATGGGCGGCGCCGCGGCGGGTGAGGTTGCCAGCGCGATGGCGGTGCACACGGTGCTGGAGGCCGTCGCCAGCACATGGCGGAACTCGCCACACAGGACGCCGTCCACCTTTGCGCGCGCGCTGCGCGAATCGGCGGAGGAAGCCAACCGTCGCATCCACGTCACGGCCATCGAGCAGCCTGAGTACCGCGGCATGGGTACGACGGCCACTGTCGCCGGCCTGCTCGGTGAGACGCTCTATCTGGCCCAGGTGGGAGACAGCAGGGCCTACCTGGTGCGCGATGGTCGGGCCCTGCAGATCACCAAGGACCAGTCACTGCTCCAGCGCCTTGTGGAAGCCGGCGAGATGACGCTGGAGGAAGCGGAACGGAGCGCCCGGCGGAACATCATCCTGCAGGCGCTGGGCCCCGAGGCGAGCGTGATCATCGACCTCACCCACCAGAAGGTGAGGCGCGGTGACGTACTGATCCTGTGCAGCGACGGACTGTCGGGACTGGTGCACGGCGACGACATAGCCCGGGTGGCCACCGAGGCGCCGTCCATGTGCGCGATCTGCGACGAACTGATTGCCGCGGCCAACGAGAACGGCGGACCGGACAACATCACCGTGGTGGCCGTCCGCTTCGATGGCGAGGGACTCTCGGCCGCCGCCGCCAACGATGCCGTGGGCCACCAGCGGTTCGCCGAGGACGGGGAGGGCGCGGTGGACGAGGACTGGATCAACGGCACGGTCGAGTCCACGGATGCTCCGTCCAGCTTTGAAGGCTACGCGATCACGCCGCCGCAGGGAGTACCGCGAGCGCAGCTCCCGTTACCTCCGGAAGTGACCCGTGAACGGCAGGAGAAGGGGCGCATCTGGATGGCATTGCTCGCCGTGCTGCTGGTGATCACCGCGGCTGTGGCGCTCTGGCGCTGGTTGCGCTAGCCCCGCCGCGCGACCATGCCGGCAAGGTCAGCGTGCACCTGATTCTGCTCGTCTCCGGCGGCACGCTGGGTGGTCGCCGCTTCCAGCTCTCCCAGGAGCGCATCCTGGTGGGTCGCGATCCCGCCGCCGATGTCCGCTTCGACGCCGACCGGGACCGCGAGGTCTCCGCGCGTCACGCCGAGATCCGCTGGCTGGGCGACGGTTGGCAACTTCGCGACCTGAACAGCACCAACGGCACCTTCCGCAACGGCGCCCGAGTGGGGGGCAATACCTCGCTGCACGAAGGTGACCGGGTGACGCTGGGCGTGAATGGCCCGGTGCTCGTGGTGGAGTCGGCGGCGCCGGCGGCTGCTGGCAACCCGCCGCCGGGCAAGGCGGCGAGCGCCGGATCGGCCGGCGACGGAGGACGACGGGGACGACCGCGGACGTCGCGCCTGCTCATTGCCGGGGCCATGGTGGCAACGGTGATTGCCGTCGGGCTGACGACGACCGCCATCCTCCGCGGCCGGCGGGTTGCAGCAGCCGCACCGGCCGCGCCGACGGTGGCCAGTGCGCCCGGAACGACCACCGTCCCGGCCAACGGCGGCGAGATGGACTTCGCTGCCGTGAACGACGCCAGCGCTCGCGCGGTGGCCCTGGTAGCCGTGCAGATGCCTCGCGGGGATGCCTCGTCGGGCACCGCGTTCGCCGTCGGCGAGCGACTGCTGGTCACCAATCGGCACGTGGTGGAGGACGAGGACGGCACGAGGGCGCGACGCGTGCTGGTGAAGTTCTCCGAGACCGAGGCGTGGCTGCCGGCGACCGTGGAGCGGGTGGACAGGGATGCCGACCTGGCCACGCTGCTGCTCGAGGAGCCGGCACGCACCCCTCAACAGGTACGCGGCATTGCCGCCGTGGGCACGGCTCCCAGGGTGGGCGATCCGGTGGCACTGATCGGCTACCCGCTGGGCATCGATACCCCCATGGAGCAGACCGCCGACGACTTCATCGCCGCGCCATCCGTCTTCCGGGGAATGGTGAGCAAGAGCGTGCGGGACGTGCTGCAGGTGGACGCCTTTGCCGGCCACGGAAGCAGCGGCAGCCCCATATTCGACCGGCGCGGCGCGGTGGTCGGAGTCGTCTACGGCGGTCCGGCGGAGTCGGCCGGCCGCATTGTCTACGCTGTGTCCCCCGCCGCGCTACTCGACTTCCTGTCCGACACGCCGGTCACCCGCATCCCCTGACTCCGCCCGCCGCGGGGGCACCGACCGATCGCTGGCACGGCCGGGTGTGTAGCTGCCCAGCACGCGCGCGGCGCGAGCACCGGTAGCCGACGGCACGTTCCCCGGCTGGCCGGTCAGGTAGAGATGACCGAGCAGGGCGAAGGCCACCGCCTCCTTGGCCTCGCCATCAAAGAAGAGCGTGTCGAACAGCACCACCGAACGCGGCTCGACGGCGGCGGCGATGGCCGCGACGAGAGCGCGATTCCGGGCACCGCCGCCGCTCAACACCACCTCGTGCACCGCGGTCGGCAACCAGCGCCGGTAGGCGTCGCCAATGCTGCGAGCGGTCACCGCCACCGCGGTGGCCACCATGTCCTCATCGGAGCAATCGGGAGCGTGTAGCCGACAGCCGGCCATGAGCCGATCCGCGTACTCCACGCCGAACTGTTCCCGTCCGGTACTCCTGGGCGGTGGAGTGCTGAAGAAGGGGTGAGCGAGCGAGGCTTCCACGACTGGCTCGACGGCGGTCCCGCGCGCGGCCAGCAGGCCGTCCACATCGTGGGTGAGCGACGGCCAGAGTCGACGCACCACGGCGTCGATCACGGCCACTCCGGGCCCCGTGTCGAAGGCGCTCACGCCAACGGACGCACCGCCCGGCGGAATGGCGCTGACGTTACCCATCCCACCCAGATTCTGGAGCGCGCGCCAGCGGGTGGGATGGGCGAAGAGCAGGCGATCGGCGATCGGGACAAGTGGCGCACCCTCACCTCCGGCGGCAATATCACGACTGCGGAAGTCGTGCACCACCGCCACTCCACCACGCTCGGCGATGGTCGCCGGGTCGCCGACCTGCCAGCTCGAATGTCCAGGCTCATGCCAGATGGTCTGGCCATGCGAGGCGATGGCGTCCACGTCGCCTGTTCCCAGCCCCAGGTGGGACATGAGGCCAGTGGCGGCATCGGCGAACCAGTGGGCAATGTCCACCCGCAGACGACAGTACTCCGCTGGTGACGCCCGCTGCATGGCCGCCGCCAGCCGTTCGCGCTGGACGCGCGAGTAGGGTGTCGTGTGCCAGCCAAGCAGTTCCGCGCTCACCGCACCCTGCTCGCGCGGCGTGAAGCGCACCGCGGCCGCCGTGACGCCGTCCAGCGACGTCCCGGACATCAGCCCCACGATCGTCGTCGTTCCTGCCATGCCGCTCTCCGGTTCCGCTACACGGTTGGGAAGGTTCGCTGCCAGCCGTCTCAGGAGACCGGCGGCGGCTCGTCCGGGATGAGGCGACGAATCACTCCGCCAACCTCGTCGAGCGCCCGTGCGGCGGCATCGCGATCGATGTCCAGTGCCTGCATCACTATCGCCTTCTTCACACTCCCGTCGGCCGCGTCCAGCAGCTCCCGCGCGCGCTCCCGGTTCACGCCGCACACATCCATGAGGATGCGCTCGCTGCGGTCCTCCAGCTTGGCGTTGGTGGCTCGCAGGTCGACCATCAGGTTGCCGAACGTCTTGCCCAGCCGGATGAAGGCCCCGGTCGTGATGATGTTGAGCGCCAACTTGGTCGCCGTGCCCGCCTTGAGCCGGGTGGAACCGGTCACCAGTTCGGGGCCCACCAGCGGCAGCACCGCGACGTCCACATCGGCCAGGATTGCCGCCGGCGGTGGGGAACAGGCAACGATGGCGGTGCGCGCACCCAACTCGCGCGCCCGGTGCAGGGCGGCGGCGACGTACGGAGTGGTTCCCGAGGCCGCGATGCCAACCACGAAGTCCAGCTCGTTCACTCCGCGCTCGTCCAACGCTCGCGCGCCGTCGCTCGCCACATCCTCGGCGCCCTCCTGGGCGCGCGTGAGCGCTGGCAGTCCACCGGCAATGATTCCCTGCACCATCTCGGGATCGGAACCGAACGTGGGTGGACACTCGCTGGCGTCCAGTACGCCGAGCCGCCCCGACGTGCCGGCGCCCACGTAGAAGAGGCGACCGCCAGCGCGGAATGTCTGCTCGGCAATCGTGACCGCCGCCGCGAGCTGCTCGCGCTGGGCGGCGACCGCCGGCGCCACCAGGCTGTCCTCGGCGTTCATGAGATCCACGATCTCCTGCGGCGAGGCCAGGTCGATGTTCGCGCTACGGGGGTTGCGCCGCTCGGTGAGACGCGGGTCCATGGCGCGTTCGGCTGCCACTGACGGATGTGCTGGAGACTCGGGCACGCGGGCGGTGGTGAATGGGAAGGGCGCCAGTGAATGCGACACCCGGCACGCCTGGCGCCTGCCGGCGAGCTGGAGCCGATCCGTCTGTCGTCAGTTCACGGGCGGCGCTAAGTTATCGGTTGCGGCGCGGGTGGGGCAACCCGCGCACGATCCCATCATGGCCGGGCGAGAGGAACACCGGCGGTGAGACCGCGCGGAGCCGTCTCGCTCCGATCACACCAGTGCGTGCGTCGTGCGACCCGCGCGATCCGCGCCGCACCTGAGACCGATGCAACCTACCAGGTCGAGTATTTCGTCCGTCGTTCGAGTCGAGCCGCGCGCGCTGGCAGCGGCCCTCCTGTTGTCGCTCGTCACCCTTGCCGGCTGCGGCCGCGGCGTGACGCTGACCTCCGCCGCACCCAGTGAGGCGCCCGCCATTCCCGCACGGGAAGCAGCGTCGTTCCCCGATGGATGGCGCTTTCCCGCCGGTCAGCTCCAGGCCGCGGTCGCGCCCAGCGCGATGATCACGAGCGACAACGGCATTGCCTCGGAGGCAGGGCTGGAGATCCTGCGCAGGGGCGGCAACGCGGTGGACGCCGCCGTGGCGACGGGCTTCGCGCTCGCCGTCACCTATCCGGAAGCCGGTAACCTGGGCGGCGGAGGTTACATGGTGATCCGCATGGCCGACGGCCGTGCGGCGGCGCTCGATTACCGGGAGATCGCCCCGATGGCGGCCACGCGCGACATGTACCTGGATGCTTCCGGCAAACTCACCGACAGGAGCGTGGTCGGACACCTGGCTTCCGGAGTACCGGGCGCGGTAGCCGGGATGGCGGCGGCATTGGAGAAGTACGGGACGATGCGGCTGGACGAGGTACTGGCACCGGCGATCCGGCTGGCCGAGGAGGGATTCCTGGTGGACAGCGTCCTCCATCGCTCCATTCGCGCCGACAGTGCGCTGATCGCGAAGTTCGCCGGCGCGTCCCTCTTCCTGCCCGGCGGCAGGCCGCTGGCGGTGGGCTCACGCCTGGTTCAGCCGGCACTCGCCCGCACGCTGCGCCTGATCGCGAGCGAGGGATCGCAGGCCTTCTACACGGGTTGGCCAGCCGATTCGCTGGCTGCCGAGATGAAGCGTGGCGGGGGGATAATCACCCGCGAGGACATGGCCCGCTACAAGGCTGAATGGCGCGACCCGGTGCGCACCACCTACCGCGGTTACTCGCTCATCTCCATGCCCCCCAGCTCGTCGGGCGGCGTCACGATCGCCGAGACGCTGAACATCCTGGAGCCGTTCGGCGACCTGCCACGCTTCGGCACCGCCCAGTACACCATGCTCCTGGCGGCAGCCTACCAGCGGGCGTTCGTGGACCGCAACGAGAAGCTCGCCGACCCCGCCTTCGCACAGGTACCGACCGCCGAGTTGACGAGCAAGGCTTATGGAGCAAGGCTGCAGAAGACGATCACGCCCGGCCGCTGGACACCGACGCCGGAGATCGCCCGCACGATGCGTGAAGGGATGGAGACCACCAACTACAACGTCGTGGACTCCCGCGGCAACGCGGTGGCCACGACGACCACCATCAACAGCCTCTACGGCTCGGGTGCATACATCCCCGGCGTCGGCATCTTCATGAACAACGAGATGGACGACTTTGCCGCGCAGCCCGGCCAGCCGAACCAGTTCGGGCTGGTGCAGGGTGAGGCGAACGCGGTGCAGCCGGGCAAGCGCATGCTGAGCGCCATGTCACCCACCATCGTCCTGGATCCGGCCGACCAGCTCCTGCTGGTGGTGGGGAGCCGCGGCGGGCCGCGGATCATCACGAGCACGTCGCAGATCATCCTGAACGTGATCGCGAACCGGATGACCCTGGCCGACGCCTTCAGCGCGCCACGTATCCATCATCAGGCGCTCCCCGACGTGCTGATCCACGAGCGCGGCGGCCTCCCGGCCGACGTCTCCGCCGCACTTCAGGCGATGGGGCTCTCGCTCCAGGTCGGGTCTGACGGGTTGCCGAACGGGATCATGCGCACCGCGTCGGGGCTGCACGGAGTGACCGACCCGCGCGGCAACAGCAGCAGGGGCGCCCGCGGGTTCTGACGACATCGTCGCGTACGACATCGTCGCGTACGACATCGTCGCGTACGACATCGTCGCGTACGACATCGTCGCGTACGACATCGTCGCGTACGACATCGTCGCGTACGACATCGTCGCGTACGCGAGCGTCGCCGGCGCGAGGAGCGGCCCGGCGCGCCGGCCGAGCGTGAGATGCTGCATGAGAAGAGCGGGCAGGCATGCGCCGATGCATGCCTGCCCGCTCTTCCAATGTTTGTCGGGCGCGGAAAGCCAGCCCGGATCAGGATCCGGCAGGCACCGTCGTGGCGTCGTTGAGGACGATGGTCATGCGCGCTCCCTCGTTCAGGCAGCCTTCAAAGTTGGCTGTCGCTGCTGCAGCGGCGGTACCGGCAGCGGCGCCAGAGGCGGCCCCGATCACGGTCCCCTTGGTGTCCTTGCCGAGAATCTGCCCGGCGATGGCGCCTATGACAGCACCGCCGATCACCTTCTTGGCGTCGTTCTCCGTGCTCGAGTTACGAACGCGCGCGATGTCCGCCTCGGCGGTGCGTGCACTGACCGGGTAACTCTTGCCGCCAAAGCTGACCGAGACGACATCCAGGCCGACACGGATCTGGTCGTTCGCGTTCTCGCTGCGCTTGAGCTCCGTGATACGCACGACGGCCGTTGCACCAGCCGGGATCACGGCACCGTTGGAACCGGTCACGGACTGGGCGACGGTGGCCGTGAAGCGGTCACCCACCTTGTTGGTGTTGGTGCAGACCTTCTGGTTGGATGTCAGGGCAATGCGCGTTCCGGCAGCGATCGACCCCATGGCCGCCGCTTCCGTTCCCGAACCCTGTGTAACGGTATTGCCGCTGGCGGTGGTCGTCGGAGCCGGCGCGGCTGGCCTGGGCGCTTCGGGCCTGGGCGCGGCGGGCCTGGGTGCAGCCGGCCGTGGGGCCGTGGCGCGCGGCGGAGAAGCGGGGGTCGTGGTGCGTGGCGGAGTCGGAGCTGGCTCAGGGATGGCCGGCATCGTGAAGGTGTCGGTGAGGGCCGGCTCGGCCAGCGAGTCGGCACCCGCCAGGGCGAGGTCGCGGCTCAGGCTCGAGTCGGCCGCCAGGCCGTCGTCGACGCTGGACTTCTCTCCGCAGGCGGAAAGGATCAGAGCCAGCCCGAGCGCCGCTGGTGCTGCGATGCGGCGAATATATTGAGACATTTGGTAGTACTCCGTTGACTGGTTCATGGCCGTTTGCGCGCGGTGCGCGCGATACCGCCATCCTCATGGAAGGGGCAAGCCATATGCCACCCCTGTCCGTATTTCAAGGGCTGGTTGCGTAGTTTGTACCCTGCCGCACATTCACGGGTCCACCATGCCCTCGCCGGGTGCGCGAGGCGGCCCCGGCAGTAGCCCTGAAGGGACAGGCGCCCCGCAATCCGCATACATCGCTGGATACCAGAATGTATCCGAAGCGAGCAGCGCCAGCCTGGCACGACCGCTGGACCGGATCCTTCGGCATTCCGTGCCACCGACCTGCCGGGTTGCCGGTGCGGGCGAGCGGATCGGGCTGACGACTCTGTTGGCAAGAGACGATCGGAGACCTACGTTTGACGCATGACGCGTGCAGAATCTTCCCCGACCCCGGATGCCCGCCTCTACGCTCTGGAGGACCAGCAGCGAGAAGCCAACCGGCTAATCTCGGAACTGCAGGCGCGCGATGCGCTCAAGACCCAGTTCCTGGCCAACATCTCTCATGACCTGCGGACCCCGCTCACGGCGATGATCACCCACGCCGAGATCCTGCGGGACGGGATCCTCGGCGACCTGTCCAGCCGCCAGTTGGAGAGCATAAACAGCGTCATCAGCGGCGGGCGGCAGCTTCTGGGGATGGTCAGCGAGATCCTCACCTACGCACGCGGCCAGGCCAATCAGTTGACGCTGAACATCGGGGAGTTCTCACTCCACGACGCCGTGAAGCAGGTGATCGCGCTCAACGGCGCGCTCGTCGCCAAGAAGGGGCTGGTGCTGGAAGCCGAGGTGGACAGCGGCCTTCCCAATGTCCATGCCGACCAGGAGAAGGTGACGCACATCCTGGGCAACCTGCTGGGGAACGCGATAGCCTTCACGCCGGAAGGCGGCCGGGTCTGGATAGCTGCTCACCTCTCGTCGAATGGCAGCGTGCCCGAAGTGGAGGTTCAGGTAGGTGACAGCGGGATAGGGATTGCTGCCGAGCACCATGCGCTGGTCTTCCAGGAGTTCGCCCAGGTGGACTCTTCTCCGTCACGCCAGCATCACGGTACCGGCCTGGGGCTGACGATTGCCCGGCGGCTGGTGGAACTGCATGGCGGGCGCATCTGGCTGGAGAGCGACCTGGGGGGCGGTTGTCGCTTCTTCTTCACGATTCCCGTGCACCGGGTAGAGTGACGGCGTCCGGCTGCCGGGTTCTGGTCGTGGAGGATCACGCCCTGGTAACCGAGGCCATGACGATCCTGCTCGAGGTCGACGGACACGAGGTACGTAGCGCGGCCACCGTGGAAGCGAGCGTCTCCGTCGCGCTGGAGTGGCCACCGGATGTGATGCTGCTGGACATCACCCTGCCCGACGGCAACGGGCTCGAGGTGATCGAGCGGCTGAAGGACTCGGGGGCGGCCGTGCCGGTGACGATCGCCCTCACCGGCCACGACGACGAGAGCGTCGTGGCACGCTGTCGGGCCGCCGGCTGCCGGGACGTCCTGCTCAAGCCGGTGCCGGCGCGCCTCCTCCAGCAGCATGTCAGGACATGGGCCGACGTGGCCCGTCAGGAGTCGTCGCGTCCGCCCAGGCCGTGACGACAACCCGTCAACAGCCGCATGTCGCCGCCAGCTGCCCTACATGCGCTTGAGCAGGAACTCGGGCGTGAGCGCTTGCAGGTAGCTCGCCAGGATGGTGAAGTAATCGGTCACCATGAGCAGGCCGATCACGACGAGCATCGCGCCGGATATCCGGCTCACCCAGATGAGCTGCTTCCTGATGCGGCCGAAAGCGGTGATGAAATGCCCGATCAGGAGCGCCGAGAGCAGGAAGGGCACGGCCAGTCCGGCCGAATATGCCGTGAGCAACTGGAGCCCGCGTCCGATGTTGTCCGCGCTGACCGCTGTATAGTTGAGGATGCCGCCAAGGATGGGACCGATGCAGGGGGTCCAGCCGGCAGCGAACGCGATGCCCACCAGGAACGTGCCCAGGTAACCCGCCGGCTTGTCGGCAAGATGCACCCGGCGTTCGCGGGCCAGGGCGCCTATGTTGAAGACCCCGAGCAGGTACAGGCCAAAGATTATCACCAGCAGGCCGCCGATGCGGCTGATCCAGATGCGGTATGCGTGCAACACCGCGCCGAGCATGGTGGCGCCGGCTCCAAGAGCTATGAAGACGAGGGAGAAGCCGACGACGAAGAGCAGCGAGTGGATGAACACCGTACGGCGCTCGCGCTGGGCCTCGTCGAGACTCATGCCGGTGATGAAGGTGACGTAACTCGGTACGAGTGGCAGCACGCAGGGTGAGAGAAAGCTCAGCAGCCCCCCAGTGAACGCGATCGCGAGGCCGACGGTGGCAGACGCTTCCATTAAGGAACCCGGTGATGATGGCGGTGAACCGCCCGTGGAACGTCGCAGCCACCCGCGGGCGCATGGGCTGTTACGCTGGTATTATGACGTGAAGTACTGGCTGTTCAGGCGCGAACGCCGGGAGTACGACGGCCGGCGCGGACTGGTGATGTTGCAGATAGATGCACTGAGCCACGCCGACCTGCGGCGCGCGATGGCCACCGGCAAATGCCCGACCATAACTCGACTGCTGTCGGAAGACGGCTTTTCCATGCGCCGATGGTTCTGCGGGCTGCCGTCGGCCACCCCTTACTGCCAGGCCGGGATATTTCATGGCGAGAACGACGGCATCCCGGCGTTCCGCTTCTACGACAGAACGGCACGGCGCGTGATCACCTGCAATGCGCCGCACGGAGTTCAATATATCCGCGATCGCCTTCACGCGCCGGGCGCCCTGGCCGGCGGATCCAGCTACGTGAACCTGATGGACGGCGACGCCCAGACGGTAGCGCTGACGGTGGCCACGCGGGAGAGGACTTCGGTCTATGCCCGGCTGGGCGGAACACGCATGGCGCTCCTCATCCTGCTCCACCCCATCCGCCTCCTGCGAATGGCCTTCCAGAGTGTCTGGGAGTGGCTGCTGGAGGAGTGGGAACGCGTCGTGGGCACTCTCCGCGGTCGGGTGACGCACGCCGAGGGGATCTTTCCCTTCGTGCGGATACTGAGCAATGTCGTCATCCGCGAGTTGCAGACGATGGCGATCATGCTGGACGTCCACCTGGGGGTGCCGATCATCTACAGCACCTACATGCAGTACGACGAACTCGGCCACCACTTCGGGCCCAGCAGCCGCATGGCTCTGGGGGACATGAAGCGGACGGATGCGCGCATCGGCGAGATCTGGCGGATGATCCGCCTGGCCGGTGGCCGCGGCTACGACCTGGTCATCCTGTCGGACCACGGAATGACGCCTTCGCGAAGTTACCGCGTGGTCTACGGCGAGTCGCTGGGACGCACCGTGCAGCACATCATGGATGGTGACCCGGTGCCAACCACGGGACAGCGCCGGGAAGCGCTGGACAGCTTCGCCGAGGGGAGCGAATACGCCGACATGGTGCCGCAGGTTGTCGAGACGGCGATCGAGATGACCGGCGAGCGGCAGGTTCGCACGCGCCGCGGGCTGCGCAGGGTTGGCAACTGGCTCCGGCGCCACTACGGACTGCGCGACATCATCATGCCCGAGAAGTACCTGGTAGGGCGGCGGCACGACGTGGTGGTCACCTACAGCTCGTGCCTGGCCCTGGTCTATTTCGCCGACAGCGAGGAGCGGCTGTCCCGCTCCGCCATCCTGGCCGATTCGCACAGGCGGCACCTGCACTCGTCACTGCTGCAGCACCCGGGAATAGGGCTCGTGGCGACGCTCGACGACGACGGCGTCCATGTGGAGAGCCGTGACGGACACGGCACGATCCGCGACGGCGAACTGGAGCTGCTGGCCGGCCTGAACCCGCTGGAGGTCTACGAGGCGGCGGATTACACCGTACGTGCCGTGGAGGATCTCATCCGCCAATCCAACAACGGCGACATCGTCCTCTTCGGCGCCTACGACGGCCAGGACATCGTCTCCTTCGACGACCAGGTGGGTGCCCATGGCAGTGCTGGTGGCCAGCAGGTGTACCCCTTCCTGATCACGCCGCCCTCACTGGACGTGGCCGACGAGCGGATCGAGGATGCGCGAGACATTCACCGGGTGGTGCTGAGCAGGTATGCCGCAGTGACGCCGGTGGCTGAAGACATGTCCGGAGTCCTGGCCGGCTGATCGACCGCACCTGCTGCAACCCTTTAGGTCGGCTGGGAGCGGCGGTGGCAAGATCCTCGGCAGCTCGATCGCGGCTGCGGCAACAGTCAGCGCTGGCGGCGTGGAGCCTTCGCGGCACCGTCGGCCGCTGGTCGACCGCGCGAGCTACAGCCGTCGACGCTGGCAGTCCTGGCAGATGCCGTGGATGACCATTCGATGCCGCTGTCGCGAGAAACCGTAGCTCTCGGCGATGAGCGTCGTCATGCGCTCCAGGCGCTCGTCACGAAATTCGGTGACGTGCCCACAGACGATGCAGAGCAGGTGCTCGTGATGCGGGATCCCGCGCGACGGCTCGAAGCGCTTGAAACCCTCGCCGAAGTCCCGTTCTGCCACGAGGCCACTGCGCACGAGGAGTTCCAGCGTGCGATAGATGGTCGCCGTGCCAGCGGCGGCGCCCTTCTCCTCCAGTTCGCGGCCAATGTCTTCCGCCGAGGGATGGCCGGAAGAGTCCAGGACAGTCCGGGCGATCGCGAGGCGCTGGGCCGTGATGGGCAGTCCGTGGTTGCGCAGGTAAGCCCGGAAGAGATCCTCCGCCTCGGCGCCGTTCGGCTCGCCGACCATTCTCCCCGGCGTCTCACCGCCCGCGTCCGGCCGTGGGGGCGGCGATGGCGTGGCGGCAGGCTGCGGGCCGCCCTCGCGCGCCAGCCGCTTGCGCATCAGTTCTCGCTCGTCCACGGAATCTCTCCCAGTGCGCGGGCCAGGTCGTGAGGAGCCAGTCGCTCCACTTCGAACGGTTCTCCCGACCGCCGGTGGACGCCGCGAACCACGGCGTCCACAGACACCTGCGGGGCATCGGCCTCCTCCACCACGTCGAAATCCCAGCGGCCACGATCGGGTCCCTTCAACTGCAGGCGGTAGCGAGCAGTATGAACGGTATATCGCAGCGGCCGGCCGTCGTTGCCCGTCGCGTGATCCGAGGGCCCGGTCTCCGAGGGCCCGGTCTCCGAGGGCCCGGTCTCCGAGGGCCCGGTCTCCGAGGGCCCGGTCTCCGAGGGCCCGGTCTCCGAGGGCCCGGTTTCCGCCGGCCCGGTTTCCGCCGGCCCGGTCTCCGAAGGCCCGGCCTCCGCCGGCCCGGCCTCCGCCGGCAGCGTCGCCGTCGGTCCGACATCCAGTTGCCGCACCTCATCCATGGCGACGACGGCAATACCGGTCTCCACACCACCCTGCCTCATGGGTGCGAAGAGGTAGATCTGGTGGATCGACTCGCGGGGGAGCCTCTCCATGACTGCCGCAAGAAAGCGGCGTTGCGTGTCGCTTAGCGCGTCGCCGGGCCGCGTCGGCGCTGTCATTGGCTGCTGCCTGCCAGCTCCCCGATGCCGGACGAGGCAACGTTCCGCGCGCGCGCGGCGATCTCGCGCTCCACGTGCAGACGCAGGATCTGCATGAAGTCCTGCGCGTTGGTCACGACGCCGAACGCCTGATGCGTTCCGCGATCCTTGAGCTTGCTGACGACGAATTCCGAGGAATCCACGCAGATGGTCGGGAGGGACCGCATGTTACCGTCGGCATCGGTACTGAACGACGGCAGCATGTTGCCGGTGGCGATGGCATGGAGCGCGGTGGCCAGGAAGATCGCCATGGTTGCCCGGGCGGTGTGTGCGCGCATGGCATCCTGTGCCTCCAGCGCGTCGGTAATCACGTCGGGCAGCGGGCCGTCATCACGGATGGAACCGCAGAGCACGAACGGCAGGTCGTGCCGCACGCAGGCGTGCATGATGCCGTTGCGAACGATCCCCTGCTCCACCGCGGCGGCAATGGACCCGGCGGCCCTCACCTTGTTGATGGCGCGCATGTGCAGGCCATGTCCGCCGGTCGACGCCAGGCCGGCGTTGGTCATGCCGAGCGTGGTGTCGAAGATGGCGCTCTCGATGTCATGGACGGCGACCGCGTTGCCGGCGAGCAGGGCGCTGACGAAGCCGTTCTCGATGAACCAGACCATGTCCGCGCGGGCGCGCGAGTGCACCAGCGCCGGTCCGGTGACCCAGATGATGTAGCCGCCCCGATCCCTCTCGTCGAGCAGCACACGGGCCATCAGCGAGTAATCGATCGGCTTCTCGCGCGATACCTCGCTGGACATGAAGCGGAACTCGCCGGCCGCGACTTCGCCCTCGTTCATGGCCTGCGAGTCGACGTAGATGCCCTCGCTGGCATCCTCGGCAACGCCGACGGCTACCATGTCGCCGGCGTTGAGGAGGCGCCCCTCGCGTGCCCACAACTCCCCGCGGTCATCCAGAAACAGGCCGGCGTCCATGCGCGGCATGTGCGGAGCGAGCCATCTTCCACCCACCTTCACGTAGGTGGGCAGGTTGGTGGTGGAGAAGAACCCTTCGGGCAGCACGCCGTCGGCGGGTGCGGCCACGAAGCGGGCGTCAGGGGCGGCGGTGAAGCGAGCCGCGGAGAAGTCGGGAGGAGAGATGACGGTCACTCTCTAAAGATGGGGCCGAAGGCCCACTGGCTTCAAGGAGCGCGTCAATCGCGTCGCCCCGTCCCGGACACCCCTGCTCAGAGAAGGGAGACCGGATCACGATCCACCGCCACGCGCATGCGCGCGGTGCGCGGCACGGGGAAGCGCTCAGCGAAATAGCGCGCGACGCGCGTCAACTCTCCCACGCTGGTACTCTTGAGGAGCAGGTGCCAGCGCCAGCGTGTCTTGATCCTGTCCACGGCGCACGGTGCGGGACCGATCACAGTTACGGCCTCTCGCGCGCGGTGGGTAACGAGGCGGCGGAGCCACTCACTGGCCTCCTGTGCATACTCGGCGACGGCCGTCTCATCGATGCCGCTGAAGATGATGTTCGCCAGTCGCACTGTGGGAGGATAGGGCGGCTCATGGCGTCCCTTCATCTCCTCGGCCACGAATCCCAGGAAGTCGTGTGAGACGGCGCGACGCACGGCGTGATGATCGGGCAGGCGGGTCTGGATGATCACGCGCCCACCCTTTGGACCACGGCCGGCGCGGCCCGCCACCTGACTGAGAAGCTGGAAGCAGCGCTCCGAGGCTCGAAAATCGGGCAGGTTGATGCCCACGTCGGCATCGATCACACCGACCAGCGTCACATTCGGGAAGTCGAGCCCCTTGGCGATCATCTGCGTTCCCAGCAGGATGTCCAGCTCACCACTGCCAACGCGGTCCAGGATGTCGGCGTGCGCCCACTTGCCGCTCGTCGTATCGACATCCATCCGTGCCACGCGCACCGCCGGGAAGCGCTCGAGCAGAAGTCGTTCGACCTGCTGTGTTCCCATCCCTCGCTGCCGGAGCGTCAGCCCCTGGCACTTGCGACAGCGATCGCTGGGCTCCTCGCGATACTGGCAGTAGTGGCAGACGAGACGCTCGGGAGTGCGATGATAGGTCAGGGTGATGCTGCAGTCGGGGCAGGACACGACGTCGCCGCAGCTGCCGCACTGGACGAATGACGAGTAGCCACGGCGGTTGAGGAGCAGGATGGTCTGCTCGGAGCGCTCGATGCGATCGGCAATGGCCGTCTCCAACTGGTCGCTGATGACGCCGCGGTAGGAAGCGGCGAGGGACGGGGGCAGCGCCGAGAGTACGCTGGAGGTGGAAGTGGTACGGGTCGCGTCGGTCTGGTGACGAGGGTGAGCTGTCGGCGTGTCAGACTGTTTTGTGGGGGGGGCCCCCCGGCGCTGGGGATCGTCCGACGGCTGACGCAGATCCACCACGTCCACCTGCGGCAGTCGGCCCGCGCCCGCCCGATCCGGCAGCGTCAGCAGCCGGTACTTGCCGCGCTCGGCGTTCGTCCAGCTCTCCAGGCTGGGTGTCGCGCTACCCAGGACCACCGTCGCGCCCTCCAGCCGGCCTCGCACTATACCTGCTTCGCGCGCATGATAGCGCGGTGCCTCGCCCTGCTTGTAAGTGGCCTCGTGCTCCTCATCCACCACGATCGCACCCACGTTCGTGAGCGGCGCGAAGATGGCCGACCGGGCACCGACGGCGATCCTCTTCTCGCCACGCTGGAGCGCGAGCCATTCGTCGTAGCGCTCACCGTCGCCCAGGGCGGAGTGCAGCACCGCCACCTGGTCGCCGAAGACCGCCCGGAACCGATCCACCGTCTGCGGGGTGAGGGCGATCTCCGGCACCAGCACTATGGCCGACCGCTGCTGAACGCTCACCACGTGCCGCAGGAGTTCGAGGTACACCAGGGTCTTGCCGCTGCCGGTTATGCCGCGCAACAGGAAAACCTCGCCCGGCGATGCGCCGACCAGCGTGTCGATGGCCGACTGCTGGTGGATGGACGGCGCATGCGCCATCGCGGCACCGACGGCGCGACCAGCGAACGGGTCCCGGGCGACCACCTCGTCCGCCACGCTGACCAGCCCCCGCTTGACGAGACCGCGCAGCACGGAGGGCGAGAAGCGCATGAGCTCGAGCAGTTGCTCCACCGGTCCGCGGCCGCCGCGTGACTCCAGCAACTCGTAGAGTGCCCGCTGCTGTGGCGCGCGGCTGAAGATCTCGTCGCGCCGCGCCAGGCTGTCGACATGCTGCACGAGGGTGACGACACGCCGCGTGCGCTGGCTGGGCGTCGGGTCTCCGGCTCCTGTGAGAGCCACGGGCATGGCAGACCTGAGTACCTGACCCAGTGGGGCTATGTAATAGTCCCCGATCCACTGGCAGAGGGCGAGCATCTGCTCGCTCACCACCGGATAGTCGTCAGGCACCGAGATGGCGGCCCTGGGCTGCGCCCTGAGTCCTGCGCCGTCAGTCTCACCGAGGCAGATCCCGATCTCGCGCCGCTCCCTGAACGGCACCACGATGCGGGATCCAACGCGAACGCGGGACGCCTGCTCGGCGTCCAGCGAATAGGTGAAATTGCGGAAGAAGGGGAGCGGAAGGGCTACCTGGACCAGCATGCCGAATCATAACGTCCGGCCATGGACCGGAGCCATGCGTCGCCAGTTGCGCGACGGTGGGATCGCAGGTCCTGCGGCCAGGATCGCGCCGGAGCGCTCAGGGTACCGCAGCGGCGGCCTGGTTCACCCGCGCCAGCCGGGCGGAGCGCGCCTGCCCATGATCCGCCGCAGCCACGTCGAACGGGATGGAGGCGAGCAGCGCGTCGGCCAGCTCGAAGCCGCGCTGCGGCCGCTCATCGGCCGACTTCGACAGGCAACGCATCACCACCGCCACGATGTCACGGGGCAGCGTCGGATCGGCGACGAGCGGAGAGAGGGGCATCTCGTGGACCTGCTTGTACCCTACACCGTAAGCGTCATCGCCGTCGAATGGCGGCACGCCTATGAGCATCTCGTAGAGCATCACGCCCAGGCCGTAGATGTCGCTCCGGCCGTCGACGACCTTGCCCATCGCCTGTTCGGGTGACATGTAGTGCGGCGTGCCCATGGCCCGGCCGGTACCGGTGAGCCGGGCGTGGAAGCGCGCCGTGGCGATACCGAAGTCGGTCACGACGGCATGCCCGTCCTCGTCGAACAGGATATTGTCCGGCTTCACGTCGCGGTGCACGACGCCGCGTCGGTGGGCGAAATCCAGCGCTGCGGCCACCTGGGCGCCGATCGCTGCCGCCGCCACTGGCGCTACTGTGCGATCGCGCGCGAGCCTGTCGGCGAGCGAACCGCCGGACAGGTAGGGCATGACCAGAAAGACCGTGTCGCCGGCCTCGCCGTAATCCAGGATGGAGCAGATACCAGGATGGTTCAGGTGAGCCGCCGCCTCGGCTTCCCGCCGGAAGCGCTCGCGCATCTCCGGCTCACCGGCCAGTTGGCGGTGCAGCACCTTGATGACGAGCGGACTGTCCAGCCGATCGTGCATGGCGTAGTACACGTGCGCCATTCCGCCGCTTCCCAGTTTGCGCACCACCCGGTAGCGGTTGCCGGTGGCACGTCGGAGTTCGCCGATATCCTCGTCCGGACGATCGGAAGGGAGCACGGCAAGCTCGGGCAGGTCGGCGTCACAGCGGGCACAGCGCAGCGCTGCTGCGCGGTTCCAGCTACCGCAATCTGGACAGAACATGGCGGTGGGATGGGTCTGCGACGCGGAGCTGAAGCGGCGCTAGTTGGAGAACTGCATGCGGATGAAGTCGTAGGGCGGCCACGGCCCGCTGAGCTCCAGCCTGTGGTCAACAAACCTCTCGTTCTCCCTCCGTACCAGGTCGGCAAAGAGGGACCAGCGATCCTGATGGATGAGGAAGGATATCTGGGTGCGAGGCGAGTCGTCCTCACCATCCAGCCCGACGGCTGCGGCCGCATGTCGCCGCAGTACCCGCAGGGAATCCTGGAGCATCTTGCTCTCGCCGTCGTAGTCAGCCGGCGCCGGGCCTCCCGGGCCGTCCTGCTGCCGTTGGATGGTGATGCGTGCCATGGCCCGTTCCTCCACGAAGACAAGGGCGTCGAGCAAGCTGAAGTAGTGAAGCTCCAACCACTGGACGAGTATGTCGCGCGAGCGGAACACCACGCCTGGCGGCGCGGGAAGGATCTCACGTTGCCTGAAGACGCTCTCCACCACCCTCCGGTAGTTCGGCAATGCGTCGTCCCCCGGCAGCTCGTAGGCGCACGGCTTGACGACCGCGCCGAGATCGCGAAACACCACCAACTCGCTGTCAGCCGTCACCGGCCCTGTCGCACCGTCGTTGGTGGTGACGATGCCGAACAGCTGGAACGCACCGGGCGGGTTCACGATGTCAGAGGAGTCGCTTCCACTTGAGCCCCAGTACCACCGTGAGGCCCAGCAGGGCCTGAAAGAAGATCATGATCCAGAAGCCGAACGGAGCCTCCTGCAACGGGATATGGGTGAAGTTCATGCCCCAGATCCCGCTCACCATGACGAATGGGATGCTCAGTGTGGCCATCACCGACAGCGTCTTGGTAACGGTCGCGAGACGGTTGGACGTCTGGGTGAGGGAGCTGTCCAGGGTACTGCTGAGCAGTTCGCGGTAGGTGTCCAGGGAGTCCGTTATGCGAAGTACATGGTCGTAGACGTCGCGGAAATAGAGTTGCGACTCCGGCGGCAGCAGGGGAGTCGGTCGGTTGGTGAGTGCGTTCAGCACTTCACGTTGCGGCTGCAGGTGCCGGCGCATGGACAGCACGAGGCGCTTCACGCTGAAGATGTCACGCAACACGTCGGTTTCCGACCGCACGAATACACGTTCCTCCAGGTCATCGATGAACTCGTCGAGCCGGTCCAGCACGGGGAAGTAATCGTCGACTGCCTGGTCCATCACGGCGTGCGCTATGCGTGCCGGCCCGCGCTCGATGAGATCGGGATTGGCGGCGATCCGCTCCCACACGGTATCGGCGGCCAGTGTGGACATGCTGTGGGTGGTGACCAGGAAGTTGGCGCCGAGGAAGAAGCAGATGTTGAACGTTTCGAGGTCGTAAGGATCATCTGTCGATTCATCGAAGCGGATACCACGGATGATCGTGAAGATGTATCCCGGATACTCCTCCAGCTTGACCCGGCTCAGTGGGTTGAGGGTGTCCTCGATCGCCAGCGGGTGAAAGTGGAATGCCCGCGCCAGCCACTCGTGTTGTTCAGGTTGGGAGCTGTCGATGTCGGCCCACAGGATACCGGTCCGGTCGGCGAGCGCGGCGTCCACTTCGGTCGCCGTGAGCGTCCTCCGGACCGTGCCGTCGTCGCGACGGTAGAGAATGTGTGGAAGCGTCTCCCTGTCCTCGCCGCCCGCGGCGCCGCGGGCGGTGCGCTTCAGCTCTGCTGCCTTTCGTGCGGCCATTTGACCCCCTTCAACAGTGCGAATCCGAGTGGCCGCTCGCGCGACAGCTCACGCAGCAGCTCCCGTTCGCGTGCAACGGCCCCGCGCGCGGCGTGCCACCCCGAACGGCGCCAGGTGCGACCGACTATGTGCACCCTCTCGCGCCAACCCAACTCCTCTTCGGAATCAGTGGGTGGCCCGGCAGCGGCCCCCTGGGCACCCGCAGTCCAGTCCTGTACCTGGATATCCACGGCGCCGGCGTCGCGCAGGAACTGCTTCCACTCCACCAGCAGGTAGGGCCGCAAGCCCAGTCGCTCCACCAGCCTCTCGCGGGCATCCGGAACGATATCCGTGCTCCACGTGAGCTGGAGCAGGATGACCACGCCCAACGGCTTCGTCACTCTCAGAAGTTCGGCCACCGCGCGCGCCGGGTCCGCCGCCGCCGAGAGTAGCGGCTCGCCAATGGACGCGTCGAAGACGTTGGACTCGTGAGGCAGGTCGTCAAGTGGAGCGAGTTCGTACTGCAGGTGGAGTTGACGCCCCTTCAGTCGACGCCGTTCGTCGGCGCGCTCGATGCTCTGCCTTACCGGATCAACCCCCGTAACGGTGGCCCCGGTACGCTCCGCCAGCCACTCCGTGGTGGCACCTTCACCGCAACCGGAGACCAGCAGTTCGCGTCCACGACCAGCCTCGGCGAGCGCACCCAGCTCCCGGTAGAGCTCCTCCCCGGTCGCCCTCCAGCGACCGAGCACCGAACGCTGCACCAATCGCAGCACGGCCGGCACTGGCGGTACCGGCGTTCCGGAGGGAGTTGTCAGTGCCGCGGCAGTGGTTTCATGCGGCTTCGTCGGGTGCCCGGTCATGACAGCCGTCCGACTGGATGGGCGCGACGGTGCAGGCGCCCGGGAGTGGGATACGTCATAGCATTTCCTGTATGTGCACGACGCACGCCGCGCCGAGCGCCGCGGCGGCGTAGCCACCCTCCAACGCGCTCACCAACCGTCCTTCGCACCAGCCCTCCGTTCGCTCCACGAGACGCCGGGTCATGGCCGCCAGGTGCGATGGCAACAGGGTGAATCCGCCCAGGGGATCGGCGGCGAGGCAGTCGAAGCCTGCCGAGAGGATGACGATGTCCGGTGTCCAACCCGAGGTGGACGCATCGACCGCCGCCTCCCAGGCGACGACGTACTCTTCCGGCGGCAGCCCGGCGGCCATCGGGACGTTCCAGATGTTTTCGAGTGGACCGCGATCCTCGGCTGCGCCGCTACCGGGAAACCAGGGCCACTGGTGCATGCTCACGAAGCGGATCCCGGGATCGTCCTCCACCATCGCCTGGGTTCCGTTGCCGTGATGGACATCCCAATCGAGCACCAGCACCCGCTCCAGGCCGTGGTGTTGACGGGCATGAATGGCGGCAATGGCCACGTTGCCGAAGAGACAGAAGCCCATGGACTCATCACGGAGCGCGTGATGGCCAGGGGGTCGGACGGCGCAGAAGCTCCGTATCGCTTCGCCGCTCAGGGCGAGGTCCACGCCATCCAGCACGCAGCCGACGCCGGCAATCGCGGCGTCCCAGGAGCCCTCGCTCACGACCGTATCGGCGTCCAGCCGCCCGCCACCCGAGGCAGCCAGGGCGCGCACGCGCTCGATGTAATCGAAGTCGTGGGCCAGAGCGAGCTCCCTGACCGTCGCCTGTCGACCCTCACGGTGGTCGAGCGACATGAAGAGTTCGGGTGCGTCGCGAAGGGCGCGCGTGATCGAGCGCAATCGCCCGACGTGTTCGGGGTGGTCCCAGCCGGTGTCGTGTCGGCCGCAGTCCGAATGCGATATGAATGCGACGGTCGCCATTATGCAACGGATCGTGTCAGGAGAGTGGCCAGCTTTCGCTGGGGCGGGACAGGTCGCCAGGCGCACAGGCATGGCGGGACACCGGGCGACAGCTTCCCGTCACTGCCGCCCGACCCTCAGAATACCATGTTGAAGGTTGTCGTTCACCGAACTCCCCGCAGACGTCGCGACGCCCATTCGCCCAGAAGGGCGGTAATCGCGGTGGCAAGGGCCCACCAGGGAAGTGTCGGCGCGTCACCATCGAACGGGGCGGCTTCTGGTGAGAAGGTGGACGGTTCACCCACTGCGGCAATCAAGCGTGCCAGCGGAGCGTCGTCCAGCGAGCGCGCTCCAGCGGCCGGTGGGGTGACTTCCGATTCCAGACCGTTTCCGGTCGTCATATCGGTACCCGACGGAGCTGAGGGGGCCCTCGCCACGCTGGCGACAACGGCTGCCCACCACTCCCGGTGTGCCTCGGGAGAGCCCTCGGGACCAGCCATTCGCCATCGCCAGCTCTCGTCGTAACCCAGTTGCACGACCCGGCCACTGGCTTCGCGTCTCGCGGCAACAGCCACCACGTCCCCCCGTCGCTCCAGCGGCAGGGCGTCATCGCGCAGTCTGGTGATCGGATGAAGCGGGAGGCCGCGCCGTGGATCCGGCCCGGCCAGTTCGTCGCTGGCAACCGGGAGGGCAACAGCGGCCGTACCAGGAGCGAGCGCGGCCAGCGCTGGTATACGCGCCGCCTCCACCCCGAGCACGAGCCCACCGCCAGCGCGCACGTAGCGGACGATCGCCGGAGCCAGCGGCGCGGCGCTGCCATCCAGCGCCACCACCGCCGACAGCCGGGCAGTGTCCAGCGGCAGGATGATGCCCTGCACGACGTTCACGTCGGGGGCGACGACCAGCCGCGCGGCCACCGGCCAGCCTCGTTCCTCCAGGGCAGCCACGGTGAATTTGCTCTCCCAACCGGCCCTGCCAAGCACGAGCAACGGGCGCAGGCGGAGTGAATCCGGCACGACTGCGCTGGCGACCGCTCCGGACAGCGAGGCAGTTACCGTCGCGGCCAGCGCAGTGCCCCGCAGTTCCGCCCCGGTCGAGGCTGCACTTACGGTATCGAGAACACCGATCGCATCCCGGAGCTCCACCTCGGAGCCTGCCGGTGCGGCCACCAGGACACGCAGCGGGCGCCCAGGATCGGGCACGGAGGCCACGGTCAGCGCGAGCGGCAACAGCACGGGGGTGTCGTAGCCCAATGTCATGCCGGCGCCGCGGAGTGCTCGCATCCAGTCGCGTTCCGCATCCGATGGCAGGGCAGCGAAGGAGAGGTGTCCGACCTCCACGTCCGGATCCATGCTCCAATGATCCAGTGCCGCCGCCACCGCCGGTCCGGACGCGCGCTCACCCTGGGCCGGGCTGAGCGGCTGGAGCGCGCGCGTGAGGGCCAACAGGATCATGCCCAGCGCAAGGAGCCGTAGTCCCGATTCCAGCGCGATCCGTGCGCGTCGGCCGCCCGCCCGACGGCGATGCGCGGCGCGGTCAGCGGGTGAGAGCATAGACAATCAGGTTGACGCCGAAACGGGTGTTGTCCACCGACATGAACCGCTTGGAGTCAGGGTGGTATCCCCATTCCGAGCTGTAGTCCTTGCTGCTGTAGAGCACTGCCGGTCGACCATTCAATCGAGCGACCTGCAGGTGTTCGTGAACCAGGTTGTCGCCCCAGCCGTTCAATTCATGGCTGGTGGTCGGCGGCCCGTCCTCGAAGCGGAAGAAGGCGCGGTAAAGAACATCGTCGTTGGGCAGGTCACGCAGCGGCCCTACGGTACGCTCGATCTCCTCCGTAGCCGTTCGGTGAAAGATCCCGTCGATATCGTGGTTGTGATCATCCACGAACAGCAGTCCGCCCCTTTCCAGCCAGAGCCTCACGTTGCGACGCTCGGCGTCCGTGAAGCGGACCGGCAGATGGCCCGTGAGCCAGGCAAATGGGTAGCGCAGGAGCGACCTGCTGGAGAGCGGCACGATGACGCCAGTAGGCGCCACCGGAATGCTCGTGTAGCGGGCGACACTATCGATCAGGTTGGCCGGCACCATCGGCGCACTGTCCCAGTCGCCGGACTCGTATTGCGCCGTGGCAAAGACAAACTCGCCATCGTAGGACGCCCGCGCGGCAGTCGCCGCGTCGATCCCCGTCGCCCTTCCGGTGGCATCCACGAACTCGCTCATGGCAACCCGCCCCAGCGCGGCAGTCCGGAACGTGACGTGAGCGCGCCGGCAGCCAACCGTCGCGCGCGCTCGAGCTCGGCGGCCGCATCTGACCCGTTTCGCAGTTCCTGCAGCGCTGCGCCCAGCGCAACGGCCAGCGGTGGGTTGGTGCTGAGGGCGTCTGCACGGAGCATTGTCAGAGAGTCCATGGCGGCGTCTCGCTGCCCCTCGCCCAGTCGCAGCAACGCACGCTCCAGCCGCTGTGCGCGGGCTGCCGCGGCCGGGTCGGTGGCTTCGCGCGGCGCGCGCACGCTGCCCTCGCCCTGAGTCTTGCCCTGCAGACGTGCTCGCGACACGTCCACGACCACCCTCGGCGGCCGTCCGCGCAGATAGATGCGCTCGGCCTGTCGCGCGCGCTGGAGCGCCGCGAGTGCCAGGCGCATGGGCGGGATCGCTCCTGCCGGCTCACCGATGTCCAGCGCCCGCGTGGCATCCCACATGTGATTGTAGGCCTCCAGCAGCGGCTTGTTCATGGCCACGACCGGCGTCTCATCGCCGTGGAAGTCGAGCGCTACCGGCTCTCCGCTACCGGTTGCCGCGGAGGCCCGGGCGAGTATGTCGGCGGGATCCAGCTTCCCCTCCGCGCCGTGGTCGTGACCATCACCCGGGAAGTGCGAGTGTTCCCCGTCCACGTCGTCGCCCAGACGGGCGTAGACCAGCTCACCCACCCGTTTCCGCAGCCGCGTCTGGTCGCTCGAGATGCGCCCGGCACGAGCAAGCAGGGAGTCGCGCGGGATGCGCGGCCTGTCTCGTTCCAGCCGCTCCGTCTGGATCAGGAGCATGCGTTGACTGAGCGCGGCTGTATCGCCAGCAGAAGGCGGCACACCCTCAACCGACAGCGAGTCGTACTCGCCGGGACGGGCAATGCGGATGGTCCGTGTTTCCGAACTGCCCACCCCTGGCCCGCTCAGGATGTTGCCGTCGCGGGCGATTGCCCGAACATGAACTATGTCACCCGGGCCAAGCTGGAGCCGATCCAGTTGCAGCGTGGCGGTGAGGCTCGCCCGTCGCGCTCCGCCCAGGGCCACCCGTCCCACTGTATCGCTGCGGGACGTGAACAGTTCGCCCTCGCCGGAGCTCACGATGTACTCGAAGCCGCCGCTGACCAGCCCCAGGTCGTCGCGCGCGTCAGCCGCGAGGGCGATTGCACCAGCCGCTTCCCGAAGTACCGTGTCCCGCACCGCGTCGGCCAGCGTCACGACGGGGGTGGAGTCGATGACCGGCGTGAGGAGTACCAGGCGGTCCTCACCGCTGGAAGTCAGGCGCGCAACCACCGGGCGCTCGGGCATGGTCAACGTCACGGACCATGCGTCCCCGTCCCGGTTCACGGGCAGGTTGGTGGTGCCATCCACAGCTCCAAGGTCGCCCCTGGTGCTGCCGCTCAGCGTCACGCTGCTGCCTGCCAGCACGCTCACGCTCTCCGGGTCGCGCTCGGTGCGCGGTGGCAGCCCGCTGTAGGCAGGAGGGCGAACGAGCACGGCCACGGCGCCCACGCTCACGGTAGCCGGCCCGGCAGGCGTGGGGCGGCCGACACCCTGCCCCGATCGTGCGGCCTCCCTGGCCAGCAGAAGCGAGTCGTGGCTGGGGAGTATGGCGAGCAAACCGATGAGCAGGATGACACCGAAGGCTGGAAATAACAGCGCCCGCCGCGCCGCGTCGGTCGTCACGGCGGACCAGGGCACGCCGCGCAGGCGCGGCTCGAGAAGCTGCAGGACTTCCGCCCGCTGCGGCTCCACGGCCGTGACCACGGCGAACGCCTGCGACTCCTGTTCCTCCACCCACAGCGCGGCGCGAGCCTGGTCGATCGGACCGTCGCGCCACCGTCGGGCGCCGACGACGAGCGTACCGGCAGCAGCGGCCAGCCAGCTCACGCGCAGCAGCGGCAGGTCGGCCCGGGGAGCGCCGGCGAGGAGCACCAACTTGCCGAGTAGAAGTACTGCCGTCGCCGTTATGACACCCATCAACAGTGCGCGCGCCCAGACAATCCCGGCAAGCGAACGACGCACCCGGTCCACCGCAGCGACGGCGGTGCGGGATGCGGTGTTCGGCGAACTACCCATGGACGCGGCTGACTCGCTCATGCCGCACCTTGTGAGCGAGCGGGTGATCCGGCGGTGCGAGTGGTCGCCGTGTCATCTGTCCGGCTGGCGGCATCCGTCTCGCGGCCGCCTCTCGTGCCGCGGAGCAGCCACTCCGCGATGAGCAGGATCAGGGCGAGACCCAGCAACCAGGGGGTGAGCGGAGAGCGATCGTGCTCGCTCCTGAGTGTCTTCGCCGACACCGCGGCCGACCCACTGCCCCGCAGTGCTGACAGAGCCTCGGCGCTTATCGGGCGCAGGTCGCGCACACCGCCACATGGCACCACGAGGGCTCGCAGGAGGGCTCCGAAGGCCGGCTGCAGGGTGAGGTCGCCCTGATCGGCCAGCGGCACGCCCACGGTGCGCAGACAGCCGTCGCCGAGCGGTTGCTCCAGCGCAGCCACCTCCCCATCCACCCAGCGCGCCGCCACCCGGCTGCCGGGGCCAACCTCCGGAGCGACCCACGGTCGCGCGAATGGTGCCACAACCGTCGCTGCACCTGCCACGAGCGCTCCGACCGAATCCGTCGGAAGGCGATCGCTCCAGCCCTCCGGGCGTCCCGCGGGCCAGGCGAGCAGCAGTCCGCCAGACCGGGCCCAACTGCTGTCATTGCCTGTGGGTGAGGAGCGGATGATCAGCACGGGATGCGTCGCCGACAGGGCAATGCTCCGAACCCCGGCGGCAAGCGGGTCGTTGTCGGCAACTTCACCCAGCGTTACCGGCTCAGCAATGGCAGTATCGGAGCGGGCCGCGACGGTCACCAATGTCAGAGCAGCCGGCCAGCCAGCGCGCACCTCCGGCAGCGCGGCGTCCACGGCCTCGCTGGCGAAGGGCGAGATGACGACGATTCTCAGGGAGTCGGAGGAATCGGCGAGCGCGGTCGCCATGCGTCGCGCCGCCACCAGACCCGCCGAGAGCGAACCACGGGCATGGGTGAGGGTTAGCTGGCGCAGCGAATCGGGACCCGGAGCGATTGCGGCGCGTGCCGCCGAGTCCACGTAGATGACGGCATCGCCGTCGACGTAGTGAGCGAGGGAGCTGTCGCGCACTGCCTCCAGCTCTGCTGCCGCGTCAGAGCGATCCACCAGCAGCAGTTGACGCATGGGGCGCCTCTCTGGCGCGAGGACCGGGCGCGCGAACGCCGCTCCCAGCGCCAGTACGGCAACTGCCCGCATGACGAGCAACAGCCAGTCGCTGGGCCTGCGGGTCATGGCCGCGGCACGAGCGGCGGCGGTGGGAATGAAACGCGTCGTGGGCAGGTCGTAGCGTCGCGGCCGCTGGAGGGCGATCAGGTGCAGGATCACCACTGCCAGCGCAGCCAGCGCCCCGGCGGCCAGGAAGCCAGGTGCGAGCCAGCTCATCGGTTGCCCTCGGCAGCCGCGTGAGCGGCCTTGGCGGTGGGGCTCGGGCCAGACGCGGGTGCGACCACACGTCGGACCGCGGCCGCGGCGGGCTCGTCGGTGGTGACCATCGCGTACGACGCACCACTGGCCCGCCAGGCATCAGCCAGTTCGCCCCGCCAGGCGGCGAACGCCGCCAGATAGCCGTCCCGGGACGCCGAGGTGAGTGGCCGCGCGACCGACGGCGTCTCGGGATCCGTCGCCAGCAGGCTACCTCTCGCCGGATCCAGTTCCTCCCGCGCCACGATGTGGATGGCGTGCACGTCGCCCCCGGCAGCCAGTCGCACGCGGGCGATGCGGAGCAACGACTCGGCGTCACCCAGGAAGTCGCTGACGATGGCCACCCGGCCGGCGCTGATTGCCTGGAGCGCGGGCGCCAGCTCGACGCTTCCTGCCGGTGTCACCGGCCCCAACGCCTGGGCAAATTCGGCGACGGTGCCACGGCGCGTGCGCGCGGGCAGCCTCACCATCCCACTGGCGGTGGGGGTCACCAGGCCGACGGGATCAGCGCTGGCGTGGGCCACGGCGGCCAGCCCGACGGCCATCTCGGTGGCGCGCCGCCACTTGTCCTGCCCCGGCCGCGGCCAGGCCATGGACGCCGAGCTGTCCATCAGGAAGACCGTGGCGAGGACTGACCGTTCCTCGGCGAGCCGGATGAAGGCCCGATCGCTGCGCGCCAGCAGCCGCCAGTCCATCCGGCGAGGGTCGTCGCCCTGACGGTACGGCCGGTACTCGCTCAACTCGGGCGCGGCGCCTCGCAAGCGAGAGACATGGGCGCCCGGCAGCGCCGCGGCGACGGCGTGGCGTGCGGGCCACTTCACGCCGCGCAGGGCGTCGAGAAGCGGGCCGAAAGCGGCGATCGGGGAAGACTGGGGCATGGGGACGGCAGCTACGCACTGCGCGCGGGAGGTGACGGGAAGTGCATCGCCCCGCGACGCGGCCAGCCAGCTACACGGTGAGGCCGCTTCGCGGCGGAGCCACGTGCGCCAGCAATTCGGTCACCACGCGTTCCACCGGGACGCCCTCTGCCTCGGCGGCAAAATTGGGCAGTACACGGTGACGCAACACCGGATGCGCCACGCGTCGCAGGTCGTCCGGGGTGACCGCCACGCGCCCGTCCAGGAGAGCCCGTGCCTTGGCGCCCAGTACGAGCGCCTGGCCAGCGCGCGGGCCGGCGCCCCAGCGGACGTAGCGCCTGACGATGTCCGGTGCCTCCGACGCGTCGGGTCGCGTCGCACGCACCAGGCGCGCAGCGTAGGACAGCACCGCGTCGGCCACCGGCAACAGCCGCGCCAGTCGCTGTAGCGCGACGGTATCGGCGGCGTCGAGCACGGGGCGCAAGGGTTCACCGGCAACGCCGGTTGTGGCCCGGAGGATCGCGATCTCCTCCATCTCGTCAGGATAGCCGACCCGGATGTCGAAGAGGAAACGGTCGAGCTGCGCTTCCGGCAGCGGGTAGGTGCCTTCCTGTTCGATCGGATTCTGCGTCGCGAGGACGAAGAATGGCTCGGGCAGCGACATGGTCTGGCCGCCGGCCGTCACCCGATGCTCCTGCATTGCCTCCAGCAGCGCTGCCTGGGTACGCGGCGGAGCCCGATTGATCTCGTCGGCCAGGACGATGCTGGCGAAGATGGGGCCACGGACGAAGCGGAAACTGCGCTGGCCGGTGGACTGGTCCTCCTCCAGGATCTCCGTCCCGGTGATGTCGCTCGGCACCAGATCGGGAGTGAACTGGATACGGCGGAACTCGAGGTGCATTGCCTCGGCCACCGACCTGATCATCATCGTCTTGGCCAGCCCTGGAACGCCGACGAGCAGGGCATGCCCACCGGCGACGATGGCCATGAGGATCTCATCGAGAACCTCCTGCTGGCCCACGATGCGGCGTCCCACCTCGGACCTCAGCCTGGCCGCACCAGCCAGCAATCGCTCCCTCTCCGCGTCGCTGCCGATCACTGCGTGCGAGACGGCGCTCAACGGACCGGGCGACGACGACGGTGGGTGAGGATGAAGATGGATCCGTCCAGGGTGCCCGACTCAGCGAGCGATGCCTGCTCGTCCACCAATTCCCACCCGCGCAGTTTGAGAACGAAATCTTCCGGAAACTCGGCTTGCGGAAAGAGAGCCTGGAGAGCGCGCGCCTTGAACCTGGCCACAGTCTCGTCCGGCGACACCTCCACCCGAATTATGTCCCACACTTCCGGCATCTCCACCCGTACGGTCAGCAACGGTTGGCCGGGTGCGGCCAGGCGCAAGGTGCCCGGTCGGCTGCGAAGGGTGGTGACGAAGGGTGCCCGCGGCCGCGCCACTGCGTCGGTACTCATGCAGTCACCTCGCTGTGCTCGCCGTCCGACGTGCCGCCGCTTGCCGGGAGTTCCGGCGCGGAAGCAACCTTCTGCTCGACTGGCGGCAGGGTCGTGAAGAAACGCCCGATCTGCTGATCGAACATGTACGTGGAGCCGGTGACCGCCGTGCCGCCACCCTCGGCCGGTCGCACTCCGATGATCAATTCCTCGCCTCCCTGTCCACGCATTCCAACGTGCGTGTCACTCTCCTTCTCTATGAATGCGGTGTAGATGGAAGGCCGACGGCTGAAAAACTCCTTTGCCGCCGCCAGGACATCTGCCGGCGCCATGCTGGTGGTGGTTTCCAGCAACGTCCGATCTCTCTGATAGTTCATCACGAAGATTTGCTTGAGTCGGTCGAGTCAGCTTCCCCGCGTTCGTGGGGAAGTACAGTGGCGGCTTCCGTCACCAGGTCCAGCGAAGGATCCAGCCCTGCATCCAGTGGCAGTTCAAGGGTGAACGTGGAACCCTCGGACGGCTTCGACTCGAGCTCGATGTCGCCGCCGAGCAGCCTGGCTAGCTGCCGGGAGAGAGCCAGGCCCAGCCCCGAACCGCCGTAGCGCCTCGTGGCAGATCCGTCGGCCTGACGGAACTCGTCGAACACCATGCCCTGGGCATCGAGAGGAATGCCGATTCCTGAATCCTCTACGCGGTAGACGGCGCGGCCGTTGGCAACTTCGAGGGTGCAGCGCACCTCGCCCCTGGCCGTGAATTTATAAGCGTTGTGCAGCAGGCTGACGAGAATCTTCTGCAATTTCTGCCGGTCGCTCCTCATGGAAGGCAGGACCGTCGTCGGCTCACTCACCACGAGCTCGACCTCGGCGGGGCGCCCGGGCGTCGCCGTCAACGCATCACGTAGCGGCTGGCGTGGGTCGAACTCCTCGATGTGGACTTCCAGCCCACCTCGCGTGAGTGTCGTCAGCTCCAGCAGGTTGTCTATGAGATCCAGCAGGCGCTCGCTGGCATGACGCACCTGCTGCAGATTTCCTGCCTGCTCCGGAGTCAGCGGGCCGGAGATTCCCTCCTGAAGGAGGGCCACGTAGCCCATCACGGCGGTGAGTGGGGTGCGTAGCTCGTGGCTGATGTTCGTGAGGAACTCATCCTTCACCCGCCGAACGTCCAGGACCGCGGCGTACTGCCTCTCGAGCTCGGCGTTGGTCTCCAGCAGCGCTGCGTTGGCACGCCTCAGCTCATCGATCAACTGAGCCTTCTCGGCCGTGGCCGCGAGCTGGTCGGCCACCAGTCGCTGCAGCGCTCGCTGCTCAGTAGTGAACGCTGCCGCGTCGGCGTAGTAGAAGGTGAGTGCGCCGAGTACCCGGCTCTGCGTCTCCAATGGTATCGCCACGAGAGCGGCAAATCCCAGCTCTGCGGCCACTTCCTGCCAGTCCTCCAGCGACGGGTCGGCGAACAGGTCGGCCACCTCGATTACCCGGCGCTCGCGCGCCGCCTCGCCGCTGGGGCCGAAGCCCAGCCTTACACGCACTTCCCCCAGCCACGGTTGGTACGGCAGCGGCCAGTTGTAGGCCGCAGCCAGGCGCATCAGTTCCGATGCCCCGTCCACCAGGTAGACCGAGGCAAAGGAGGCGCCGAGCAATGGGCACACCCGCTCCAGGGCAAACTGGAAGACCTCTTCCGGTCGGCCGGCGTTATGGAAGGCATGCACCACCTCGCGCACCACGGCCAGCTCCCGCTGCGCCTTGTGCGCACTCGCCAGCAATGCCTGGGCGTCGTCGGTCAGGGAGGAAGTGTGGTCCACGAGCAGGCAAGTTAGGGCGGGCGTGTGATTATGCCAGAGAGCGCCAGCGATGGCGATGTCCAGGGTTGAGGACGCTGCCGGCTGGCAGGGGTTTCCTGCACCATTACGGACCCGTGGAAAGCGGGCGGAGTTCGACACGAGAGACGAGGACGTTCTGCGGCGTGGCGACGACGTGGGCGACTGCCTCGGCGACGTCGGTAGCACTGAGGGCCCACTCCTTTCCGCCCGCACCCCCGCGCCCGAACGACGTGTTCGTGGAACCTGGCATGACCACGGAGACCTTCACGCCACGCTCGCGCACCTCCAATAGCAGCGACTCGCTGAAGCCCACGACAAAGTGCTTGGACGCAGCGTACCCGCTACCGCCCACGAACGCACTCCGGCCGGCCATCGAGCCGATGTTGATCACATGGCCACGGCCGCGCTTCACCATGCCCGGCAACAGTGCACGCGTCACGTGATAGAGCGCATTCACGTTCACGTCCATCATGGTGCGCCACTCGTCAGGTTGCAGTTCCAGTAGCGGCCTGACAATCCCGACACCGGCGTTGTTGACCAGCACGTCGGCATCGATCCCGCCCAGCGCGCCGCCGACCGCGGCTGCGTCGGTTATGTCCAGCGAGAGCGGACGGCACTCCCCGCCCGTCGCGCCGATCTCCGCGGCCAGCGATTCCAACTGGGTCGCAGACCTGGCCACGGCGACTATGTCATGGTCGCCGGCCAACCGCAGCGCGATGGCCCGACCGATGCCGCGGGAGGCTCCGGTGACGACTGCAATCCGGCGGGACGAGGGCATATCTGAAGGCTTTTCCAGGGAATTCGTGCGCTCGGGAGAGGCGGTTGCCGCAAGCAGTGATCCGTCCTATGACAGCATCGCCTCCAGGTCGCGCACTAGGGGCGCGAAGTCCAGGGTGGCGCCGGCCACGCGCATCGCCAATTCGTCAGCCAGTTCGCGTTGTCCCTCGGCGTAGAGGTTACCGGCTATCCAGGGCCCGGCCGCGGGGTTGCGCCACCAGTCGGAATCGAAACGCTCGCGAAGGCTTTCCGTGAGCACTGCCTGGAGTTGCCAGGCGCGCAGGTATCGGGCCACGTAGAACCGCTCATCCACGTCGACGAAGGCATCGGAACGGTCGTAACGCACGCCAGTGGCCGAACTCAGGATCTCGACGTAGAGATCGGGAATGGACCGCATGGGTACGTTGCCACCGTGGAGTTCCAGCTCATACAGCAGCTTGCCACAGTAGCGCCGCAGGTAGAGCAGCTCCTCCAACGCACCTGCGCGCAGGAATTCGGGAAGCTGCGCCGCTCGCAGGTCGGTGTAGCGACGCAGCCAGCCGGCGTCGCGTGGCAGGTGATCGAACAGCATCGCGTAACCTTCGGTGACCGAACTGTCACCCAGCCACCTGAACTCGAATGCCAGTTCGGGACTGACGTTGGCAAAGTGCAGTGCATGACCGAGTTCATGCAGGAAGGTGCGCCAGTCTCCCACACCGCCGTGCGGCCGGAGAACCAGGTAGACCTCCTCTGGGACACGCACCGGCGCGCAGAATGCACGCGCTCTCTTCCCCTCCCTCTCGGCGAGGTCGTAACGGACACGGCCGCCGGCCCGCGAGTCCAGCCCCATCGCTCCCATCTGCACACGGATCGTGCTCTCCATCGCTCCGGCGGGGAAGGCGCCATCGAACTGCGGCATGCGCAGGAGAGCAGAAGCGTCGGCTCTCGTCGCCTCGTTGCTGCTGACGCCGAGTTGACGGCGAATCGCATCGGGGAACAACTCCTCGTGCATCGCTGCTGTGGCATTCAGGAAGGCCGTGCAGGCCTGTCCCAGCGCGTGTACGTCTATCGCGCTCAGCTTCTGGAAGGTGGCCGGGTAGTCGTTGGCGATATCAGCGGCGAGCACGAGTTCGCGCTCGCGCTCCAGCCGTTCGCGCTTGAGCGGGGCCAGTTCCACATCCACGAGTGCCGCCCGAGCCTGCTCCAGCCGTCGCCGCTCGTCACGGTCGACCGTGTTCGCAATCTCGATCGGCAGCCGCTGGAACGGCACGACGCGACCGTCGGCCGTGCGTGCTTCCGCCCGTGCTTCCCACTCCAACTGTCGCTCGTCCAGCCCGGCAAGCGCGCGCGAGACGCGCGTTGCCACCACCCACTCGAGTAGGGCGCGCGCGGCTCGCCATTCGTCGCTGCCCTGGGCGGCGCCCTGCCAGGCCTCGCGTGCGGCGACGAGCGCGTCATCGGAGAAGACGGCCGCGTGACGGGCAAATACCTGCTGGAACGCCGGCACCGGCTTGAGGCCGGAGTATGCCTCATACTCCTCGCGTGCCAGCGCCTGCAACAGTTCCTCGCCCTCGCTTCGGATACGCTCCATACTCGGCACGGGTCATACTCCAGAGCGCGGTCAACTGAAAGGAGCTACACGGGGAGCCAAGGGTTCATTCGCGATCTGCTGCTTGCTGCACCCTCGTGCATCAATCGCTCAGTTGCTCGGCGATGTAGGCGCGAACCCTGTCCATCGGGATGCGCACCTGGGCCAGGGTGTCGCGATCGCGCACCGTCACCGCGCCGTCGCCGGCGCTCTCGCTATCCACCGTGATGCAGAATGGCGTACCTACCTCGTCCTGCCGCCGGTAGCGACGGCCGATCGCCCCCGACTCGTCGTAGAAGACCGGGACGTCGCGCCGCAGGTCATCGGCAATGCGGTGGGCCATCTCCGGCATGCCGTCCTTCTTCACCAGCGGGAACACACCGGCCTTGATCGGCGCGATGGACGGGTCCAGTCCGAGCACAACGCGCCCCTCCTCCTCTCCCTCCACCGACTCCTCGCGGTAGGCATTCACGAGGGCTGCCAACGTCACCCGATCCGCTCCCACCGAGGTCTCGACGACGAACGGTGTGAAGCGGTGGTTGTTGGGCTGGTCGAAGTACTCCAGCTTCTTTCCGGAGAACTTCTGGTGCTGGGAAAGGTCGAAGTCACCGCGATTGTGCACGCCCTCGATCTCCTGGAAGCCCAGCGAGCCTCCAAAGTCGAACTCCACGTCCACGGCCGCGCGCGCATAATGTGCGAGCTCATTGGGGCCGTGCTCCTGGAAGATCAGGCGCTCCGGAGCAAGCCCCAACTCCAGGTGCCAGGCCATGCGCTGCTCCTTCCAGTATTCGAACCACGTCATGTCGGTGCCCGGCTCCACGAAGAACTGCATCTCCATCTGCTCGAACTCACGTGTCCGGAAGATGAAGTTCCCGGGTGTGATCTCGTTGCGGAACGCCTTGCCGATCTGGGCGATCCCGAATGGCACCCGCTGCCGCGTGGACTGCTGGACGTTGAGAAAATTGACGAATATCCCCTGCGCCGTCTCCGGCCGCAGGTAGACGATGCTGGCGCTCTCCTCGACCGGACCCATGGTCGTCCTGAACATGAGATTGAACATTCGCGGCTCGCTCAACGTGCCCTTCATCCCGCAGGCCGGGCACTGCCCCTCCGGCGTTCCCGGAACGCCCTTGATCTTCGGATCATCGCCACGGAAGCGCCTCTGGCAGTTGTGACAATCCACCAGCGGGTCGGTGAATCCAGCGACGTGACCACTGGCCTCCCAGACGCGCGGGTGCATGAGGATGGCCGCATCCAGCCCCTCGATATCCCCGCGCATGCGGACCATCGCCTTCCACCAGCGATCCTTGATGTTCTTCTTCAGCTCCACGCCGAGCGGACCGTAATCCCACACCGAACCGGTGCCGCCATAGATCTCGGAGGACTGGAAGATGAAGCCACGGCGCTTGCACAGCGACACGAGCTTCTCCATGACATCGGGATACGAAGACATTGTTCGGGGCGTGGAGCGTTTCGGATTGGCGGCCCGCGTGAATGTGCTGGCCGCCGTAAGCGAGGAAGGTAATCGGCCACGGTGCGCCGGGCGACGGCTGCACCGTCAGGGGGCGAGATCCGGGCGCAGATGGCGGGCTATGAGGTCACCATGATGCCGGCCATTCTCGATGAACGTCTTGTTCGCGTCGAAGCCGGAAGCGATCACACCGGCTATGTAGACGCCCGGCACCGACGTCTCCATGCTGGAGGCATCGTACAGCGGTATCCCGGTAACCGGATCGATGGGCACGGCCAACTGCTCGAGCAGGGCGTTGTTCGGCTGGTAGCCGAGCATTGTGTAGACCGCCTCCGCAGGCACGATGAGGTGGCCATCGGGAGTACTCACGAGCACCGTTTCGGGTTCGATGGCGGCCACGCGTGACTCGAAATGCGCCACGATCGATCCCTCGCGGATGCGGTTCACGATGTCCGGCCGCACCCATGGCTTGACATTGGAATCCAGATCGGGACCGAAGTGGACGAGGGTGACGAGCGCTCCGGCCCGATAGAGATCGAGCGCGGCATCGACTGCCGAGTTACCACCGCCCACGACCACCACGGGCAGTTGGAAGGCTTCGTGGCCCTCCCGGAAGAGGTGGGTGACATGGGGCAGCTCCTCGCCTGGAACGCCCAACCGGTTGGGATGGCCAAAGTAGCCGGTGGCGACGACCACGGCGTGCGCGGTGGTGAGCCGGGCGCGACCGGAGCGGGTTCGCGAGTGGACGGCGAATCGTGGAGCGAGCGAGGGGCTCGGGCTGGCGGCGTGCTGTCGGACGTCTTCCCAGCGTTCGCCCGCGCTGTCGGGCGGGACAATGGTGGCGTCGGCCGGGCCGGCAGCGACGATATTCTTTTCGGGGGGGGCCCCCGCGCCCCCACGAATCCTTCCCCCCGCTACCCCGCCACTCCCACCCTCGACGCGAGCCACGTCCATCGCACCCGCGCCAGTTCCAGCGCTGACCCCCTCACCTTCCCCCAGCACGGCCAGTCCCAGTACCTCCTCATACTGACGCACCCGCAGCCCGAAGTGCGATGTCACCGTCCGATAGTAGGCCAGCGCGTCCCGACGGCTCGGCTTCTCCGTCGCCACCGAGAACGGGATGCCGCCAATGCTCAGCCGCTCGGCGGTCGAGAAGAAGTTCATGAATGTGGGATAGCCGTAGATCCCGCTCACCAGGCAACCGCGGTCGACCACTTCGGCGTGCAGTCCGGCCCGCTGGCAGGCGATCGCCGTCGCCAGGCCGCACGGACCGGCGCCCACGATCAGCACGTCCACGCGTTCAGCCTCCGGCTGGCCGCCCACAGCGCGCTGGTCCGCGCCAACCATCGCGCTGTCCCCCGTCATCTCAGTCCAGCCCTATGATCTGGTCCCGACGCGTCCCGACGCTCACATAGGTGATCGGGGCCTCCACCAACTCCTGAATGCGATCCAGGTAGCGCCGCGCTTCCGGCGGCAGCTCCTCCAACCGACGTGCGTCGGCTGTCGAACGCTTCCAACCATCGAACCACTCGTACCGAGGACGGATCTCATCCAGCGTTGCGATGTCACCCGGGAACTCGGTGTACAGCTCCCCCTCGGCCTCATAACCGGTGCAGATGGCCACTCGATCCAGCGTATCCAGCACGTCCAGCTTGGTCACCGCCAGGTCGCTCAGGCCATTGATGCGCACCGCGTAGCGAACCACCACCGCGTCGAACCAGCCACAGCGGCGGGCGCGGCCCGTGGTCGCCCCGAACTCGTTGCCCAGTCGGCGCATCTCGCTCATCATCGGCTCGTCCATCTCCGTCGGCAGCGGCCCGTTGCCCACGCGGGTCGTGTAGGCCTTCACCACTCCCAGAGCGGCGTCTATCGCTGTCGGCGAGATACCAGCGCCAACTGCGGCGCCACCGGAGGTGGTGTTGCTGGACGTCACGAACGGGTAGGTGCCGTGATCGATGTCCAACAGGGAGCCCTGGGCCCCCTCCAGCAGCACCGTCGCCCCGCTCTTCATTGCGCGGTGCACGGCCAGCCCTACGTCCTCGGCCAGCGGGAGCAGGCGCGGCGCCAGCCGCTCCAGAAGGGCGATTGTCTCGTCAGCATCGGCACGCACGTCGGTGACTCCGGTCAACTGCGCATTGGCGTGTGCCACCGCCCGCTCCACGAGCGCCCGCACTCGCGCCGGGTGGCGCAGGTCCAGTACCCGCACCCCGCGCCGGGCCACCTTGTCCTCGTATGCCGGACCGATTCCACGCCCCGTGGTACCGATCTCCCGGCTCGCCACGCTCGCCCCGTCCAGCAGCTTGTGGTACGGCAGCACGAGATGCGCGCGGTCGCTCACGTACAGGCGACCCTCCACGTCCACGCCGTCCCGAACCAGTTCGTCGATCTCGTCGAACAGCGTATCCGGATCCAGGACCACGCCGTTCCCGATCGCGCATCGGACGCCCGTGTGCATGATGCCGCTGGGGATCTGATGGAGCACGAACGACAGGTCGCCGATGTGGACCGTATGGCCGGCGTTGGCGCCACCCTGGTAGCGCACTACCCAGTCGGCGCGCTCGGCAAGTACATCCACCAGCTTCCCCTTGCCCTCATCACCCCACTGCGCGCCAACGACGACCACGACGCGCTTAGTAGAATCGAACATGCTTCTCCTGACGGTATCGCCGGCGTTGGCGCCGCCGCGATCATGAGCGCGACAGCGGGAGTCGGCGGTGGCCCGAAGTAGCCACGCCGCCGCGTGGACAGACGTCCACGCAAAACGCCCCGACGGCGGGGCGCGGGGCGTTGTTGCAATCTATGATTGGCGGCCCGCGATGCAACCCGCTGCGAGGCCAACTGTCGATCACGGCCAGGCGATCCAGAGCAGCCAGACGGCCATGGTGGCTCCTATCCCTGTCTTCACGACCACCGCCAGCACACGCCCTACCAGCGCCCCGGTGGCCGCCCGAGTCGCCGCCCGCGTACCCCGTCGCAAGCTCAGCTCGGCTACCATGGCGCCCACGAATGCGCCTGCAAAGGCGCCGATCATCGATCCTATCACCGGCACCGGGAAACCCACCACGACCCCCACCAATCCTCCCACTATCGCCCCCCACTCGGCGCGCCTGGAACCTCCGTACCGCCGGGCCATTCGCCCTCCAAGGGCGAACTCGATCACCTCGGCCGCCAGCGCGAGGGCTGTCACCCCCGCCAACGGCACCCAGCCGATATCAATGCCGACGCTCAGCAGGTCAGAGAGCAGGGCTATCCCCACCATCACCCACAGCCCCGGGAGCCCCAATGGTATCAGCAGAAGGGCCAGGAAGAGAGCGATCGCGAGAACCACGACAGCGGTCACTCCATCCCTCCAACTCCATGCCCGGCATTCCGATCGCTGCCTGACACCGCCCTGTTGACTCCGACGGTCAGCCTCGCGGCCGCTCGAGCCAGAAGCCGCGACAGTTGCATCAGGCCATCGCCGCGCAGGTGAGCCAGGTTGTCCGAACGCGTATGGATGCGGTGCAACGTCCGGACGGAGCCACGACTCACGGTAACGGCCGACCAGCCCGCCTCGGTGAGCGCCACATGATCGGCAAGGATTCCGGGCACCAGCCGACGGACGCGCACCGGGTCACCCGGCTCCGCGGCATCGGTCAGCCGTCCCAACAGCTCCCCCGGCCGGCGGCCCGAGTACATCACCACGATCTCTCCGCCATCGTCGACGCTATCGCAGTTGATGGCGACGGCAGGAGCCCTGCCCGCCGACCAGGCGCGCGCGCCAGCCAGCCCCAGCTCCTCCGCGCTCGTGATCACCACGCCTACCGATTCAGCACTTCCTGTCGGGAGCAGAGCGGCCGCGCCGAGTACCGCGGCAACGCCAGACGCGTTGTCGAGCGCGCCGTTGGATCGGTCACCGACGGTACTCGCGACGATGGGAATGGCAGAGGCGGCTCCCGCGGCCAGCAGAACCCACCACAGCTCCGTGGCAAATCCCAATCCGGCCGCACCGGCCACCAACAGCGACCCGGTGACCACCCATGTCGTCAGCGTCCCGATCACTCCGGCCGCTCGCACAGCGATCGGCACGGGCTGCGACTTGCTATCCAGGTGCGCCATCAGCCAGACGACAGGCGGGCGACCGCCGCGCGTCGCTACCAGATTGACCGAGCGACACCGTACCAGCGGCAGCGACAGTATGCCACGCCGCGAGACCCAGCTTCCGGCCGCGGCCAGCACGAGGCCAGCGCCAGCGAGCAGCAGCACTCCATCCAGTGGTCGCCCGCCGGCCCCGCGAGCGATGACGGCACCCAGCAGGACCAGCGACAGGACTCCCATCAGCGGCGTGCCCCATCGACCGGGCAGGGCGGAAAAGCCGAACGGCTCCTCGGCGACTGAATAGCCGCGTGACGTCAACCACGTCGCGCAGACAGTCCGTGCTCTCTCCTCGGCAACCGAGCCGGCCGGCCTGGGACCTGACGCCAGCTCGTGCAGGAGCGCCTGGACCCCGGCCGCGACAGCCACCGGATCTTCATCAGCGCCTTCAACCATCTCGCCGAGTCTGCGATCGGCCCCGGAGGTTCGCTGCAAGGTCAGGCTGGCGCACCAGCCTCCACCAGGCCGGCCGCGGCGAGCACCGACCGGACAGTCTCGCGACCTCGAGAATCGAGATCGAGCAGCGGCAGACGACATGGACCGCCGTGCAGACCCACCATCTCCAGCGCGGCCTTGATTCCAGGCACTCCGAGCGCGGCGACAATCGCACTGTTCACCGGTGACAGCCGCGCCTGGATCGACGATGCCAGCGCCATGTCGCCGGCACGAGCGGCGTTGAGGATGCCAGTGGCCAGAGACGTCGCGATCAGGCCGACCGCCAGGGTACCGCCATCGGCTCCACTGGCCATTGCCGCCGCCAGGCCGCTCCCGTTCCCGGTGAGGACGGCGAAGGTGGGCGACCGTGCCTCCAGGTAGCTGTCAAGGAGCGCAGCGTCGCCGGAACTGTCCTTCATCCCGATCACGTTCTCGTGCGCGGCCAACTCGTGCACCAGTTCCGGCGGCAGTGAGAAGTGCATGTACCGCGGGATATTGTAGAGTGCCACGGGGATCCTGCTCTCGTCAGCGACGCGCAGGTAGTGAGCACTGAGCGCCGCGTGCGTCATCTGGGAACCGTAGTAGTGCGGTGCAACCACGAGCACCGCATCCACGCCGATCGAAGCCGCCACGCGGCACCGCTGCACCACCTGTCGTGTGGACTCTGCCCCGACCCCGGCCACCAGCCACCTGTCCGCCGGCACGACTCCGCGAGCCATCGCCAGTAACCGCTCCCGCTCGCCGTCGTCCACCAGCGCTGCCTCGCCGGTCGAGCCCGTCACCAGAATACCGTCCATCCCCGCCGCCAGGTGCGCTCTCAGATTCGATCCGAACGCATCCAGATCGAGTCCCTCATCCGCCCGGAAGGTGGTGACCACCGGGCCGAAGAGTCCGCTCAGGCGGTTGCGACTGCCTCGGTGTCCGTCGCGCAGGGCAGACGGGGACATGTTCTCGCTCTCATCGATCACGACGATTCTCCGGACGACGGCAGATTGGGGCGGACACCCCGGCGGCCGCGCACCGGAGCGCCGATCAACTATCCAGGAACTCGAAGCCGACGCTGAGGCCGTCGGACAGTGCCGGTGCCGACTCCTGCACCGCCGCCATCTCCATTGTCGGCGGTCGGTCGGGGACAGCGCTGGTCCGCAGCATCCTGAACTGCAGGGCAAAATCGGAGGGACGGGTCGCCGCTGACAGTGCCACATCGTACGTCACCCGGCCACCGGTCACCAGGTCGGCAAGGTGCTGATCGAACGTCTGCATGCCGTACTGCTCGCGCCCTTCCGCAATGTACTCAGGAATCTCGGCCACGCGGTTGGGCTCGAGAATGAGCTCGCGGATGGTGGACGTGCAAACCATCACCTCGGCCGCCACTACCCGTCCCTGCCCGTCAGCCCGCGGCAGCAGGCGTTGAGATACCACCGCCGCCAGCGATTCGGCCAGCCGGATGCGCACCGTGTCCTGCTCCTCGGCGGGGAACATGGCAAGGATGCGCGAGATCGTGGTCTGGGCGTCCGGCGTGTGGAGTGTGGAGATGAGCAGGTGGCCCGTCTCGGCCGCCTTCATCGCCGTGTCGATGGTCTCCGCGTCGCGCATCTCGCCGATCATCACGACGTCCGGATCCTGGCGGAGCGCCGCCCTCAGCCCCACGCTGAAACTGTCGGTGTCCACCCCGATCTCGCGCTGGGTTATCGAACTCTGGAGATCCCGATGCAGGAACTCGATCGGGTTCTCCAGCGTCACGACGTGCTTGTTCTGGTTGGCGTTGATCTGGTGCAGAAGTGCCGCCATCGTGCTCGACTTGCCCGATCCTGTCACGCCGGTCACGAGCACCATCCCGCGCTCTGCCTGCGCGATGCTGTTCATGACCGACGGCAGTTGGAGCTTCTCGAAGGTGGGGACCTCGAACGGGATCACGCGCATGACGATCATGAAGCTGGAGCGCTGCCGCAGGATATTGACCCGGAAGCGGCCGATGCCTGTCGCCCCCCACGAGCAGTCATAGTCGCGCAGGTTGTCGATGTCCTGCCTCACCGCCTCGTTCTGTATCAGACGGAGTGCGATCGCCTTGGTCTGCTCCGGCGTGAGTGCCTGCCTCGTGAGCGCGACCAACTTGCCGTCGATTCGTGCCCGGAAGACGTCTCCGGCCTTTATGTGCAGGTCGGAAGCGCCACGCTCCACCGCGGCCTTGATGATCTTTTCCATTTGGGCTCAGTAGCCTGCTCGCTGGTCCACGAGGTTGCGCAACGGCTCGCCAGCCCGGTAGCGCCGCCAATTGTCGAGGATCAGCGCGAGCTCCCTCTCCCAGAAGCGACGTGGCGAAACGCCGGAGACGTGCGGAGAGAGGAGCGCGCGCGATTTTCCCCACAGCGGACTATCCGCCGGCAGGGGTTCCTCCTCAAAGACGTCGAGCACGGCTCCGCGCAACTTTCCGCTCTCCAACTGCTCGGCCAGGGCCTGCTCATCCAGTAGCGCACCGCGAGCCACATTCACCACTATCGCCCCGGGCGGGAGCCGATCCAGTCGCTCGGCCGAGATCAGCGCCCTCGTCTGGCTCGTGAGTGGAGCGGCGAGCACGAGCACGTCGGCCGACGGCAGTTCGTCATCCAGGCCATCCAGGCCGACCACGCGAATGAAACCGGTGGGCGCGCCCAACTCTGGCCGGCGCCGTATCCCGACACAATGCGCCCCGAGCGCGCTCAGAGCGCGCCCCACGGCGCCGCCTATCCCACCGGTACCCACCACCAGCACCCGGCATTCGCCCACCTCGCGTGCGCTGTGACCCGCGCCCACGAACGGTTCGCGGTCCCAACGTCCTTCGGCCTGCAGGCGCACCGCGATGTCCAGTCCGCGCAGGAAGTGAAGCACCCCGCCCAACACGTACTCGGCGATTGGTTGGGCGTGCACACCGGCGGAGTTGGTGAGCAGCAGCTCACGGGCTCTCAGCTCCGGGGTCAGCAGCGATCCCACGCCGGCGGTTGCGGAGTGGATCCAGCGCAACCCCGGCGCGGCCTCCAGTAGCGCCCGTGGCGCCCCGAATCCCAGATACGCCTCGGCGTCCCCGATCACCGACAGTGTCTCATCACTCGGACGATCGGCACCATCACCATCGGAAACTGTCAATGAGCGCACCACGTGCACTCGCCACCCATCTGGTGTGGCCCGCCGCAGCGAATCCAGCACCCTCTCCGGAGGTGTCCACGCGGGTGCCGCCGCCCGCAGATCGGCGACGAGCAGTCGGCTGCCGAGCACGGCGGAGTCCGCGGGATCCCTGGTCGTCGTTCGCTCCGGTGTGCCGCGTTCCGGCGTGCCTCGCTCCGGTGTGCCGCGTTCCGACCTGCCGCGCCCTGGTGCGCCGCGTTCCGACGTGCCTCGCTCCGGTGTGCCGCGTTCCGACGTGCCGCGCCCTGGTGCGCCGCGTTCCGACGTGCCTCGCTCCGGTGTGCCACGTTCCGACGTGCCGCGCCGTGACGTGCCGCGCTCGGGCACGCTTCGCTCGGGCGCGGTCCTCACCAGGTCGCGCTGCAGGTTTCCAGCAGCCATTCCGGTAAATGTCACGCGCTGTTGTCCAGATCCAGAACGTCGCCTGGGTCGCTATCCGGCGACGAGTCGCCGTAACCCAGGCTACGCGCCTGTTCCTGTGCAGCAGACTCGGCAGCCTGATCGTCGGCTGCCGGGGTGTCGAACTCCCGGAACACGGTGCCGCGACACGTCGGACAGACCATGGCCAACGGGACGACGCCGGTGAAGAACTGCTGATTGCCGCACGTCACGCAGATCATCGTCGTGACCGCGCCATCCTTGCCAGTCGGTTTCTGCCTTGCCATGAGTAGCTCGCGGTGATGGGAGTACCTGCCATATCATGCAATCCCCATGCGATCGCGGACCTCGACCATCGTCGCTCCAGCCACCGTGCGCGCTCGTTCGGCGCCGGCTGCGAGCATCTCGTCCAGGCGTGCCGGAGTGGCCGCGATCTCCTCCGCCCGCCGCCGGATGGGTAGCAGCGTGCGCTCCATCGACTCATGCAGCACCTTCTTGCAGTCGATACAGCCCCAGCCCGCAGTCCGACAGTTCACGGCCACCGTCTCCACCTCGTCGGGGGTGCTGAACGCCCTGTGCAACTGGTAGATGTTGCAGATTTCGGGCGTGCCGGGATCGGTCTTCCTGACCCGTGCCGGGTCTGTCATCGCTGGCCTGAGTTTCTGCCATACGCTATCGGCAGGCTCCAGCAGGCCAATGGTGTTGCCCATCGACTTCGACATCTTCGCCTGACCGTCCAGGCCCATTATGCGGCGCGTAGGGGTGAGCAACGCCCTGGGCTCGGGAAAGAACGGTTCTCCGTCGGAGGCAAACCGTGCGTTCCAGCGGCGCGCGATCTCGCGGGACAGCTCCAGATGCTGTACCTGGTCCTCTCCCACCGGCACACCGTCGGCGCGGTACAACAGTATGTCCGCGGCCTGCAGTACGGGGTAGTTGAGAAGGCCCGCCATCACACTCTCCTGGCGCGACGCCTTCTCCTTGAACTGCGTCTGCCGCTCCAGTTCGCCCAGCGGGGTAACGGTGTTGAAGATCCAGTTGAGCTCCGTATGTTCCGGCACGGCCGACTGCACGAAGAGCGTACAGACTTCCGGGTCGACGCCGGCTGCTATCAGCGAGACCACCATCTCCCGCGTCCTTCGCCTGAGGTCGTCGGGAGCGTAGGGTACGGTGATGGCATGCAGGTTCACCACGCAGAAGATGCAGTCCTGTTCCTGCTGGAGGGCGACCCAGTTGCGCACCGCACCCAGATAATTGCCTACGTGCAACTCTCCGGACGGCTGTATCCCGCTGAATATCCTTGACATCCCACGAACGTAGAGGCCCCCAGATGCGCTCGCAAGCGACGCTCGTATCCGACCTCCATCTTCTCGACGTCGCGACCGCCGCCGCTCGGGCCGCCGCGGACGTGATCCGTGAGCGCACCACCGGTCGCGCCACCCTGAAGTGGGAGGAGAAGAGTGCGACTGATTTCGTCAGTGCGGTCGACCTCGCAGCCGAGGAGCGTATCAGACAGGTGATCGGGCGCCTGATTCCGGACGCCGCCATACTCGGCGAGGAGGGATCGCCCGATCTCGCCCGCGATGCCGATCTCATATTCGTCGTGGATCCCCTGGACGGCACCACCAATTTCCTGCACGGATACCCGGAGTATTCCGTCTCCATCGCCGTCCTCGTCGCGGGACGGCTGGCGGCAGGTGTGGTCCATGACGTGGTCACCGACGAAGTCTGCACGGCCGTCGACGGCCACGGGGCGTGGTGTGTCGAGGAGAGGCTGCACGTATCACGCATCACGCAACCAGCGCGCGCCCTGATCGGTACCGGGGTTCCTTTCAGCGATCCGGACCTGCTCGCCACTTACCTGCCGCAGCTCGGTCGGGTAGCCAGGCAGACAGCCGGCGTTCGTCGCGGCGGCTCGGCCGCGCTCGACCTGGTGGATGTGGCTCGCGGACGACTGGACGCCTTCTGGGAGCTGTCCCTGGCACCGTGGGACGTGGGCGCCGGATTGCTCATCATCCGCGAGGCCGGCGGGGTCGCCACCGATCGTGCTGGCAAGGATGCCCTGGTTGCACATGGCCCGATCGTCGCCGGCAACTCGAACATGCACAACTGGCTGCTCGGCGAACTCCACGCGGCCGACGCCGGGGCCTCACCCCACGGCGATCCTGACAGTCAGTCAGCGGACAGCGAGAATGACCGATCGGCGCCGGCCGCGCGGCTGGTCTCGATCCCGGCGACGTTCGCCTCCTCGCTTGGACGGCGAGCTGTCCGCGAGGGCGCCCCGGCACCGGCGCTCGTGGAATGCGTGCCCAACTTCTCGGAGGGGAGACGCCCGGATGTCGTCGCCGCGATCGGCGCCGCCATAGCCGGGGTGAGCGGGGCCCGAGTCCTCGACCTGTCGTCGGACGAGTCGCACAACCGCTCCGTCATCACCTTCGTGGCAACCCCGGAGGCCGCCGTGGACGCTGCCTTCGCCGCTGTTCGCGAAGCAGCGCTACGTATCGACCTCAACACCCACGTTGGAGTCCACCCACGCCTGGGCGCGGCCGACGTCGTTCCGTTCGTGCCGTTGGGCGGTACCAGCATGGCCCAGTGCGTCGAGGCCGCCAACGCCCTCGGTCGACGGGTCGCCGATGAACTCGACATCCCCGTCTATCTCTACGAATACGCCGCCACGCGGCCCGAACGCCGGAACCTCGCCGACGTGAGGCGCGGCGGATTCGAGGGAATCAGAAATGCCTTGGGCCGCGACCCGTTGCGGACGCCCGATTTCGGTCCGCCGCGACTTCACCCCACCGCCGGCGCGGTCGTCATTGGCGCCCGGGACCTGCTCGTCGCCTACAATGTCTTCCTGGGACCGGCCGCCAACCTGCCCGTGGCCCGTGAGATCGCCCGCGCAGTTCGCGAATCGTCGGGAGGGCTACCGGCAGTGAAGGCCCTGGCGCTCGAGGTCGACGGACAGGCTCAGCTCTCCATGAACCTCGTCGACATAAGCCGGACTCCCGTCCATGTCGCTTACGAGCGCGTGCGCGAGGAGGCGGCGGCTCGTGGCGTGGAGGTGACGTGGAGCGAGGTGGTGGGTCTGATGCCGGAGAGCGCCATCTGGCTGGCAGGCGCCTCACAGCTACGGCTACGTCAGCCTGTGGCCGCAAAGCTGCTCGAGCCAAGAATGCGCCAGCAACCGCAACGCTGACCCCGCTACTCGTTCCGTGCGGTAAGGATCCGGGGTCCGTCCTCGGTCACCGCCACGGTGTGCTCGAAATGCGCCGAGCGTCGTCCGTCAGCCGTGACGACAGTCCACTTGTCAGACAGGGTGCGGGTGTGGGGCACGCCGACGTTGACCATTGGCTCGATGGCGATGGTCAGCCCGGCGGCGAGCGTCGCACCCCGGCGCGGCTTGCCGTAGTTCGGGACCTGCGGCTCCTCGTGCAGGCTCAGACCCAGCCCGTGTCCAACGAGGTCGCGAACTATGCTGAAGCCTTCCGGCTCCACCACCTGCTGGACCGCGTAGCCGATATCGCCGACGTGGTTGCCCACCACGGCGGCGCGTATGCCGGCCTCCAGTGAGGCCGCGGTCACATCCAGCAGGCGCTGGGTCTCCGCATCCACCTCACCCACCGGCATCGTGATGGCCGAATCGGTGAAGTAGCCGCCGAGCTTGACACCCAGGTCCAGCGTGACGATGTCGCCCTCGGCGAGAACTCGCTTTCGCGACGGGATGCCGTGCACGATCTCCTCGTTGATCGAGATGCACGCTGACCCGCGAAAACCGTACAGCCCCTTGAATGCCGGGGTGGCGCCATCGTGGTCGCGGATGAAGCGCTCGGCAATCTGGTCCAGTTCCAGAGTGGTGATGCCTGGACGCACATTCTCGCGCAAGAGCACGAGGGCGGCGCCAAGGATGGCACCGCCCTCCGCCATCACCTCGATCTCGCGCGGTGATTTCAGTTGGATCAACTTCTCACCTGTGCTAACGCAGCGAGCATGCGTGCCTCGACCTCGTCGGGCGTGCCCGCCGCATCGATCGCCAGGATGGGCGTCGAGCTGGCCCGATACCACGCCACCACGGGCGCCGTCTGGGCCTGGAAGACCGCGAGCCGGTGGCGGATGGCCTCCGGTTCGTCGTCCTTCCGTCTGATGAGTCGCCCGCCGCACTTCTCACACAACTCGCCAACTTCGCGTTCCTTGAACGGGGTCTGGCACACCGAACATACCGTGCGTCCACCCAGACGGCGCAGCAACTCCTCCTCGGAGACCTCGAAGAGGAGAACAGCATCCACCTGCCGGCCCAGCGTGGCGGTGACTCGTGCCAGTCCCTCAGCCTGAGGGACCGTCCGAACCACGCCATCCAGGATGGCTCCCCGCTCCGCCTCGGGTGCAGAGAGGGCTTCCTGCATGATACCGAGGATGACCTCGTCAGGGACGAGGTCTCCGCGATCCATGGCCGCCTTGGCCTCCATGCCGAGGGGCGTGCCCTTGAGCACCGCAGCCCGCAACACGTCCCCGGTGGCAATCCTGGGCACCTTCAGGGAGGCTGCAAGCCGGTCTCCCTGAGTGCCCTTTCCCGCCCCCGGGGGTCCGAGAAGCACCAGAATCATCTTCTGCCGCGCCTCAGTTGCCGCCGATCCCGGAGCCACGCCCACGGAACCGAACACGGCCCTTCTTCATGAACCCATCGTACTTGCGGAGGAGCAGGTGCTGCTGCATCTGCTGCATCGTATCCAGCGCCACACCCACGACGATCAGGAGCGACGTTCCACCGAAGGAGAATGGCACGCCGAAGCCGTCGAAGATGAAGATCGGCAACAGGGCGATGAAGGTGAGGAAGATGGAGCCCGGCAGGGTTATGCGCGTGACGACGTGATCGATGTAGTCTGCCGTCTTCGCGCCCGGGCGGACGCCTGGAACGAAGCCGCCCTGCTTCTTCAGGTTCTCCGACAGGTCGACCGGGTTGAAGATGATCGACGTGTAGAAGTAGGTGAAGAAGATGATGAGGACGGCGGAGAGCAGGTAGTACAGCCACGTGCCCGGCGCCATCATCTCGGCCATGCCCTGCAGCGACTCACGACCACTGAACTGCGCGATCGCGCCAGGTACGACGATCACCGACTGCGCGAAGATGATCGGCATCACGCCGGCGGCGTTGACCTTGAGCGGGATGAAGTTCTTCGCTGCCTCACGCATCCGTCCGCGTCCCATGGTGCGCTGCGGGATCTGGATGGCGATGCGTCGGGCGGCCAGTGTCATCGCGACCACACCAGCGACCACGGCGAGCATGACGACGCCGAGGAGGATGAGCGTGAACGGTCCGATGGCGCCCGTCGAGACGAGGCCAGCGGTGGTGATGATGCCAGGCCAGAAGCGCTCGACGATCGAGAAGAAGATGAGCAGGCTGGCGCCGTTGCCGATGCCATTCTCGGTGATCTGCTCACCGAGCCACATGACGAACATCGCGCCAGTGGTGAGGAAGAGCACCATCTGGAGCCGGAACGCCAGTCCGGGTGCATGGACCGCACCCTCCAGCGATTCGGTGAACAGCGCGAAGCCCCACGCCTGGACGACAGCCAGGGCTATGGTGATGTAGCGCGTCCATTGGGTGACCTTCTTCCGGCCCTCCTCATCCTTATTCATCTTGTCGATCGTCGGCACCACGGCGCCGGCGATCTGCATGAAGATGCTGGCGGATATGTAGGGCATGATGCCGAGGGCGAACACGGTCGCCCTCGACAGCCCACCGCCGACGAATAGGTCGTACAGTCCCAGCAGCCCGCCCCCACCCTGCTGATTGGCGAAGTAATCAGTCAGGGCGATGACGTCCACGCCCGGCGCCGTGACGTGCGCGCCGATGCGGTAGACAAAGAGGCAGACGGCCGTGAAAACGATCTTCTGCCAGAGCTCGGGAGTCTTGTAGATGCTCGCGAGTGCTGCGGCGGGGTTGGCCTGTGCCATACTACGCCTCGACGCGGCCTCCGGCCGCCACGATCTTCTCGCGCGCGCCGGCGCTGACCTTCACGCCACGAACGGTCACGGCACGGGAGATCTCTCCATTGGCCAGCAGCTTGACCGGGCCCTTGCGGGGCCGAGCCAGTCCGGCCGCCATCAACGTCTCCGGCGTGATCTCCTCGTCGGTGAGCAGCGCGAGCGCATCCAGGCGCACGAGCTGGTTCTCGACGCGGAACGGATTGGTGAAACCACGCTTCGGAACACGACGCGTCAACGGCATCTGGCCGCCCTCGAAGCCGGGCTTGCCGCCTCCGGGGCCATGATGTCCAGCGCGCGCCTTGCTTCCCTTGTGCCCCTTGCCCGAGGTCTTGCCGGTGCCCGAGCCTGGACCACGGCCAAGCCGCTTGCGGTCCCTGTGCGAGCCCGGCGAAGGTGCCAGGTTGTGGAGCCCTATCTTCTCCATCTCAGCCATCGTCAGTTCACTCCTCGACGGGCGTCACCTGAACCAGGTGACGCACCTGCTTGAGCATGCCGCGCAGCGACGGCGAGTCCTGCTTGATCACCACCGCCTGATGATGCCGGAGGCCGAGAGCCTCCAGCGTCCGGCGCATTGTAGCCTTCTGGCCGATGCCGCTCCGCACCTGCTCGATGCGAAGCTGCCCATCGGTCAACGGCAGTGCTGGCGCCGTGTACTTGGGACCCTTGCGTGGGTGCCAGACGAATGTCCGCGGCATCAGACGACCTCCTTCACTCGTGCCCGCGACCGATAACCTATCGACGCCACATCCACTCCGCGCTCCTTGGCTATCTGCTCCACTGTGGTGAGCTGGGACAGCCCTTCCATGGCCGCGAGCACCATGTTGTGCGGGTTGCTGGAGCCGAGGCTCTTCGTGAGGATATCCGCGATACCGGCACACTCGAGGATGGCACGCACGGCACCACCAGCGATCACGCCGGCGCCGGGCGCGGCGGGCTTCATCAACACCTTGCCCGCCCCATGGCGACCAACGACCTCGTGCGGGATCGTACCGCCGGTGAGCGGCACGAGCACCATGTTGCGGCGCGCGCCGTCAACCGCCTTGCGGACGGCCTCCGATACCTCGTTCGCCTTGCCCGTCGAGAAGCCGACACGTCCCTGTCCATCGCCGACTGCTACGAGTGCGTTGAACGAGAAGCGACGACCGCCCTTGACGACCTTGGCGACACGATTGATCGCGATCACGTTCTCGACGAGATCGCTCCCCTCGCGCTGCTGGTCACGACCGCCCTGTCCGTCCCGACCGCGGCCACGGCCTTCTCCGCCGGGTCCGCCACGGCCGGGAGCGCCGCCGGGACCGCCGGGCGCTCCGCGCCCACGACCACCGCCGCCCCGTCCGCCACCACCACGGCCTCCGCGGCCTCCGGCTCCGCCACCGAATCCACCGGGGCTACCGCCTGGGCGCGCACTGGCGCCTGAACTCTGAAAATCTGCCATTTTAGAACTCCAGCCCGCCTTCGCGGGCACCGTCGGCGACCGCCTTGACGCGGCCGTGGTACTGATAGCCAGCGCGGTCGAACACGACCTTCGTGATCCCCGCCTCCCTGGCCCGCTCGGCGAGCGCCTTCCCGACCGCCGCCGATCGCTCCGACTTCGTACCCGTGAACTTGCCGTCGGATACGGTCATCAGCGTGTGGCCCTGGACATCGTCCACGAGTTGCGCCGTCATGTGCTTGAGCGAGCGATAGACCACGAGACGCGGCCGCTCGATCGTTCCTGTAACCTTCTTGCGAACTCGCAGATGGCGACGGATTCGCCGCTCGGTACGGTTCGCCTTGCCAATGATCTTCATTACTTGCCCCCCGCCTTGCCGGCCTTCCGGCGGATCTGCTCGCCTGCGTACTTGATGCCCTTCCCCTTGTACGGCTCGGGCGGACGCAGCTTGCGAATCTCCGCCGCGACCTGACCCACCACTTCCTTGTTGGCACCATCCACGAGGACCTGCGTCGGCGTCGTCGCCGTCAGCTTGATCCCCTCCGGCGCCTGATACTCGATCGGATGCGAGAAGCCGAGCGCCATGAAGAGCCCGTACGGACGCGTCTCCGCACGATAGCCGACGCCGACAATGTCGAGCGTCTTCTGGAAGCCCTTCGTCACTCCCTCCACCATGTTCGATACGAGAGTACGTGTCAGCCCGTGCAGCGCGCGATGATTGGCCTCCTCGCTCGGACGGGTAACCCGGATCTCGCCTTCTTCCTGCGTGATGATGATCTCCGCCGGCAGCTCACGCTCGAGCGTGCCACGCGGGCCCGTCACGGTCATCCGTCGACCGTCGGTCTTCACCGTCACTCCGGCCGGTATGGTAATCGGCGCCTTTCCAATTCGTGACATGTCTCCTGTCCCCCTTACCAGACGAGGGCGATGAGCTCACCGCCGGTGCGCTTCTGGCGCGCCTCACGGTCGCTCATGAGGCCGCGCGACGTGCTCACGATGGCCATGCCAAGCCCATTGCGAACGCGCGGAATCTCGGACACACCAACGTACTTCCGCAGTCCTGGAGTGCTCACACGCTTCAGCTCGCGAATCACCGCGTGGCCGCCGTGGGCATACTTGAGGATCACGCGCAGTAGCGGGCGCCCCTCCTCGCTCTCCACCAGCCGGTAGTCGGTGATGTAGTGATTCTCCTTTAGGAGACGGGCGATCTCGACTTTGAGCTTGGAAGCCGGCATATCCACGCGACGATGGTTCGATCCGCAGGCATTGCGGATCCGCGTGAGCATGTCAGCTACCGGATCGGTCATACTCATGAATGATTCCTGCGCCCCCCGTATCCGTATCGGACGTGAGGGCTTGAAGGGGAAGTGATGCGGATTGGACCCGATCCACCGCCGATGAACAGGTCATCACCGGCGGATCGGATTCCAACTTACCAGCTGGCCTTGCGAACCCCTGGGATGTAGCCGTTGAGGGCCATATCCCTGAAGGAGACTCGCGACAGTCCGAACTGACGCAGGTATGCCCGCGGCCGGCCGGTCATGTTGCACCGGTTCCGGACTCTCGTCGCCGACGCATCACGAGGCATTGCACGAAGCGCCCTGTAGGCAGCCTCCCGCTCCTCGATCGTCGTCGTCGGCTTGCGGATCGTCTCCTTGAGCTCCGCACGACGCACGGCGTAGCGCTCCACGATCTCGCGGCGCTTCTGGTTCTTTACGGTCTTGCTGGTCTTGGCCATCGGTATCTATTCTCTAGGAAGTTCGGTGGTGGCGTGGGAGCGGGCAGCCGTCAGGCAGCCGCCATCCCCTTCGGCCGCTCCTCGCCACGGAACGGCATCCCGAGCTCGCGCAACAGCGCGATACCGTGATCGTCCCGGTTCGTGGAGGTCACCAGGGTGATGTCCATCCCGTGGATCTGTTCGATCTGATCGTAGCTGATCTCCGGGAAGATCATCTGTTCCTTGATCCCCATGGAGTAGTTCCCTCGTCCATCGAACGAACGCGTGTTGAGACCGCGGAAGTCACGGATACGCGGGATCGAAATCGTGATCAGCCGGTCCAGGAACTCCCACATGCGGGCGCCACGCAACGTCACCGCGACGCCGATCTCCTGGCCCTCGCGAAGACCGAAGTTGGCGATCGACCTCTTCGCCTTCTTCCGCACCGGACGCTGGCCCGTGATGATGCCCAGCTCCTCGGTGACATTGTCCAGCAGCTTGGGCTGCTTGAGCGCCTCGCCCAGGCCGACGTTGATGACGATCTTCTGCAGAGTCGGAAGCTGGTGCACGTTGGCCAGGCCGAACTGCTCTGCCAACCGCGGCCTGACTGTCTCCAGATAGTACTTCTTGAGCCGCGGCTCGGGTACCGGAAGACCGACGCCAGTGTGTTCCACCGGCGCGGCAGCCTCAGCCCTCGACGCGTTCCGCTTCGAAGAACCCTTGGCGGCCTGCCCCTTAGGAGCCTGCCCCTTGGATCCCTGCCCCTTGGGGCTCTGCCCCTTGGAGCCCTGCCCCTTGGGGGCCTTGCTGTCCTTAGCCATGCGTCAGTTCCCCGGCCTCAGTGCGCGCGCGGGATGGGCTCCCCGCTCTTCACACTCAGACGCTCCTTCGTGCCGTCGGCCTCGACGCGACTCTTTGTGCGCGTCGGCGTGCCAGACTTGGGATCAAGCAGCATCACGTTGGACGCGTGGAGCGGTGCCGGCATCTCTATGATGCCCCCCTGCTCCTCCGCGGTCCGTGCCCGGCGATGCTTCTTCACGATGTTAACGCCTTCGACCACCACGCGACCCGTCTTGCGCACGACACGGAGCACCTTCCCTTCCTTGCCCTTGTCGTTGCCACGGACCACGCGAACCACGTCTCCAGTCGTCACGTGGATCGGCTGCTTCTCAGCATTGACCTGGTGGCGAACACGGTTCCGCTTCTTGGCGGTCTTACGCTGTGTAAGAATGCGCATCTCAGATTACCTCTGGCGCCAGCGAGACGATCTTCATGTACTTCTTATCGCGCAGCTCGCGTGCGACCGGTCCGAAGATACGGGTAGCACGTGGCTCCCCGTTATCGTTGATGATCACGATTGCGTTCTCGTCGAAGCGGATGTAGCTGCCGTCCTTGCGACGCGTCTCCTTGACCGTCCGAACGACCACTGCCTTGGCAATGTCAGACTTCTTGACAGTACCGTTGGGCAGCGCGTCCTTCACGGCCACGATGACGCGATCGCCGAGTCCGGCGTATCGACGCCCCGAACCTCCGAGTACGCGGATGACCAGGGCACGCTTGGCGCCCGAGTTGTCCGCGACCTTGACTACTGATTCCTGCTGGATCATGGCTCCTCCCTCTCCGTCAGCGTGCGCGCTCGATAACCTCGACCACGCGCCACCGCTTGTCCTTTGACAGCGGGCGGGTCTCCATGATGCGCACGGTGTCCCCGGTCTTCACCGAGTTCTCCTCGTCGTGCGCTTTGACCCGCTTCGTGCGAGTCACCATCTTGCCGTAAACCGGGTGCGGCACGCGTCGCGTGATCGTGACCACAACCGTCTTGTCCATCTTGTCGCTCACGACGAGCCCGGTGCGCATCTTCCGCGAGCCCCGGGTGCCGGTGGTCTCAGCCACTCCGGCCGTCTGCTGGCTATCAGTCATCTCTGCCATTGCTCAGTGCTCCCGGGCTCAGCGGCCGGCGCGGCGCGTGGTGCCACGCGTCGCCGACTTCGCCGTCTTCTTCGCCTTCTTCTTAGCAGGCGCGACCTTCTCGGCCGCCACCCGCACGATGCCCAGCGTGCGCTCCCGCTGGATCGTCTTCACTCGCGCTACCTCATGCCGCAGCGTGCGCAGCAGAAGGGGATCTTCCAGCGGCTGCGTACCACTCTTGAACCGGAGATGGAATCGCTCCCGCTCCAGGTCCGCCAGCCGCGATGCCAGTTCGGCATCGCTCAGGTCGCGAATCTCTTCAGCTCGCATCGGTCTTAGCCCCCTCGCGCACGACGAACTTGGTCTTCACGCTCAACTTGGCCGACGCCAACGCCATCGCCGACTCGGCGACCTCGCGGCTGACACCCTCGAGCTCGAACATCATGCGGCCAGGCTTCACAACCGCTACCCACTTATCAGGAGAACCCTTGCCCTTACCCATACGGGTCTCGGCCGGCTTCTTACTCACTGGCTTATCGGGGAAGATCCGGATCCAGACCTTGCCGCCACGCTTGATGTGACGCGTCAGCGCCACACGGGCTGCCTCGATCTGTCGGTTGGAAACCCACCCTGGCTCGAGCGACTGAAGTCCGAACTCGCCGAACGACACCTCGCTCCCACGGTAGGCGATCCCGGTTGTCCGCCCCTTGAACATCTTGCGGAATTTTACCCGCTTTGGACTGAGCATCTATCTATCCCCCTCAGGCGCCGGTCGAGTACGTCTTGCCGCGCCGATCGTCCACCACCTCTCCCTTGAAGATCCAGACCTTGACGCCGATGGCGCCATAGGTGGTCCTCGCAGTCGACGTCGCGTAGTCGATGTCGGCGCGCAGCGTGTGGAGAGGCACACGACCCTCGTGATATCCCTCAACGCGCGCGATCTCGGCACCGCCCAGGCGGCCGCCGGCCTTGACCTTGATTCCCTGTGCGCCAGCGCGCATCGCGCCCTGCACCGCACGCTTCATCGCCCGGCGGAAACTCACCCGCTGGGCGAGCTGGTTGGCAATCGCGTCGGCGACCAGCTGAGCCTCGATCTCCGGCCGCTTGATCTCCTCGACGTTGATTCCCACTTCCTTGCCGGAAAGCTGTGCGAGCTCGTCGCGAAGCTTGTCCACCTCGGCGCCCTTCTTACCGATGACCACGCCCGGTCGACCGGTATGAATCGTCACTACCACCTTGCCCGGCTTCCGCTCTATGCGGATGTCGGATATGGCAGCGTGGCCGAGGCGGGCCTTGAGGTAGTTGCGCAGCAACAGGTCTTCCTTCAGCAGTGCCGGCATGTCGCGGTTCGCGTACCACGTCGAACGCCACGACTTGCTCACGCCCAGCCGGAAGCCGATTGGATTGGTCTTCTGTCCCATTAGCGTCGTCCTTCCTTCTCGGCAACCACGATGTGAACATGGCTGGTGCGTTTCTGAATGGGCGTGGCGCGTCCCATTGCCGCCGGCATGAACCGCTTCAGCTTCGGGCCCTCGTTGACGACGGCGTGCTTCACGTACAGTCCGTCCACATCGAGCGCGGTGTTGTCCAGGCGAGCCTGGTGCTCCGCGTTGGCCACTGCTGAGGCAAGCGTCTTCTCGATCTGCTTTGCCGCGTGCTTCTTGGAGAACTTCAACAGGGCTAGCGCCTCGTTGACGTTCTTGCCGCGGATCTGATCTATGACCAGCCGCATCTTGTACGGCGACTGCCGTGTGGAGCGCTGGATGGCTCTGGATTCGGCCATGATTACCTCTTCGCCTTCTTATCGGCCGCCTTGCTCCCGGCATGGCCACGGAACAGGCGGGTCGGCGAGAACTCGCCGAGCTTGTGCCCGACCATGTTCTCGGTGACGTAGACGGGTATGAACTTGCTCCCGTTATGCACCGCGAATGTGTGCCCGACGAACTCCGGCAGAATCGTGCTCGCCCGGGACCACGTCTTCACGACGCGCTTCTCATTTCTGCTGTTCATCGCCTGGAGCCTGTTCTGCAGGCTGTCATGCACGAACGGCCCCTTCTTGATGCTTCTCGCCATGGTCTTGGTCCCGGGTTACTTCGTGGCCTTGCCGCGCTTACGACCGCGTACGATCAGCCGCTGCGACGCCTTGCGCTTGTTGCGCGTCTTGACTCCTTCCTTCTTGCCCCACGGGCTGACGACGTTCCGTCCGCCACGCGTACGGCCACCGTGCGGGTGGTCGACGGGGTTCATGACCTCGCCTCGCACCTTCGGCCGCTTGCCCAACCAGCGGGACTTACCCGCCTTTCCGTGCGAGATCTGCTCGTGCTCCGAATTGCCAACCTCGCCGATCGTGGCGAGACAGTTCGCGTGCACCATGCGCATCTCGGTCGAGGCCAGGCGAAGCGTCACATACTCGCCCTCCTTGGCCACCACCTGGACCGAAGTACCGGCCGAACGAGCCATCTGTCCGCCCTTGCCGATCTTCAACTCCACGTTGTGCACAGACGAACCCAGTGGCACCTCGCGCAGCGGCAGGGCGTTGCCCAGACGCACGTCAGAACCTGGTCCGGAATACACCGTGTCGCCAACCTTCAACCCCTTCGGGTGAAGGATGTAACGCTTCTCGCCATCCTCGTACTGGACGAGCGCGATGCGCGCCGAACGGTTCGGATCGTACTCGATCTCACGCACAACCGCCGGCATGCCGAACTTGTTGCGCTTGAAGTCGATGATCCGGTACTTCCGCTTGTGGCCACCGCCGATGCGACGCATCGAGATGTGACCATGATTGTCTCGGCCGCCAGACTTCTTGAGCGGCGCGGTGAGCGACTTCTCGGGGGTGCTACGGGTGATCTCGGAGAAATCCGAGACGGACCGGAAGCGCGTCCCCTTGGTCACCGGCTTGAACTGTCGGATTCCCATCGCTTAGCCCTCGAAGATCGATTCGATCACGTCACCCTCACGGAGCGTCACGACCGCCTTTTTCCAGTTCGGACGCTTGCCGGCCGTCTTGCCGACACGCCGAGCCTTGCCGCGCTGGTTCGACGTCCACACGCCGGTAACCTTCACGTCGAAGATCTGCTGGATCGCCTGCTTGATCTCGAATTTATTGGCGTCCGGGTGCACCTCGAAGATGTACTCCCCGCGCTCCTGGAAGGCCGTCGAGCTGGCCTCCGTCACGAGCGGCCGGACGATTGTCTGATAGAGCGTCGGCATTGTTAAGCCTCCTCGGCCGACGAATCGCCGGCGGCCTTCTTCCGCGTGGCGCGCTTCTTCGGCGCTGCCTCGCTGGTCTCGCCCGCGGCGGCACTCGCCGAGGTCGTCTTGCGGCCCGCCCGCTTGGCCGGCGTGGCAGCCTCAACCGCTCCCGTGCTCTCCAGTGGCTCGCCGAGCGCGCCAGCCTCCACAACCACCACGTCCGACCACAGGATGTGATAGGTGGAAGCGTCGCTGTACGGCATCACGTGCACATTCTGAAGATTGCGAGCGCTCATGTATACTGTCGGCTTCACGCCGTCTGTCAGCAGCAGCACCTTGCGGTCCGCTGCACCGAGGCGATCCAGCAGCGCCAGCATAGAAGAGGTCTTCGGCACCTCCATGTGGATCGAGTCGATGACCAGCAGCGCGTCCTCGCGGGCACGGGCGTTCATCGCGCTCTTCCGTCCCAGCGCGCGCAACTGACGCGGTACCTTCTGCTCGTAGTTGCGGTCCGAGGTCGGGCCGAACACGGTGCCACCGCCCACGAAGTGCGGCGCCCGGATCGAGCCCTGGCGGGCACGCCCCGTCCCCTTCTGCTTCCACGGCTTCTTGCCGCCACCAGTCACCAGCCCGCGCGTCTTCGTGGACGCGTTGCCCTGGCGCTGGTTGGCCATGTATGCCTTCACCACCTGGTGCATCACGGGCATGTTCACCGTGCCGTCGAACAGCTCCGCCGGCAGCGCCACGCGCTCACGCGCCGTGCCGTCCGCGGCGTGGGCCGTCGCCTGATAGGTCGTCGTAGTCTGGTCCATTGAATCAGCCCTGCTTGCGGACGAGGACGATCCCGTTGGTGGGTCCGGCAACCGCGCCGCGAATGTAGATCAGGTTGCGCTCCACATCGATCTTCTCGACGCGGAGATGCGTCTGGGTGTGACGCTCGGCGCCGTAATGGCCGGGCATCTTCTTGCCCTTGATCACGCGCGACGGGTTCGTGCCGGGTCCGATGGAGCCGGGACGGCGATGCTTCGTGTTGCCGTGGGTGTTGGGCCCACCGCCAATGCCGTAGCGCTTCACCACACCCTGGAAACCACGCCCCTTGGTCGTGCCGGTCACCTTGACCTGCTCGCCCGGAGTGAAGATCTCGACAGTGATGTTGTCGCCGACCGAGTAGGACGGGACTTCCGGGTTCTTGCCCGGTGCATCGTCCAGACGGAAGTTGCGCAGCACGCGCGGCGGCGCCTCGAGCCCGGCCTTGGCCGCGTGCCCGATCTCAGCCTTGTTGGCGCGACGCCCACGAGGCGTGCGCTCCTTGCCCACGCTGTCCCGGCGAAGCTTCTGGGAGCCGAGCCCGAGCTGCACGGCAGCCACGCCACCAGCCTCCGGCGTCAAAACCTGGACGACTGGATTGGGCGGCGCCTCCACCACCGTGCAGGGAATCTGCTGCCCCCTGTCATTGAAGATCTGGGTCATCCCCAGCTTCTTCCCGATTATGCCGATCATCTGAAAACCTTCCTCATAGTCGCGGCCCGCCGGCGGTCATTTGCTCGCCGTACGTACTGGCCGGTGGACTGTGGCGGACGCCGCGCGGACTCTCCTCCGCCCTGTCGCAGCGCCCACCTGAACCAACTATTCGACCTTGATCTCGACGTCCACGCCAGCCGGAAGATCCAGCTTCGTCAGGGCGTCCACCGTCTGCGCCCTGCTGTCCAGGATGTCGATCAACCGCTTGTGCGTCTTCAACTCGAACTGCTCCCGCGACTTCTTGTCGCGGTGCGGCGAGCGCAGAACGGTCCAGCGCTGAGTCTTCGTCGGCAGCGGGATGGGACCGGATACCTGCGCTCCGGTCTTCTCCGCCGTCCTGACGATGTCCGCCGAGGCCTGGTCGATCACTGCGTGGTCGAATGCCTTCAGCCGGATACGAATCTTGCCAGCCATGATTGCCCGGGAATGATGTGACGTGGTGGAGCGCGATTACTTGAGGATCTTGGTGACGACGCCGGCGCCGACGGTGCGGCCGCCCTCGCGGATCGCGAAACGAAGTCCCTCGTCCATGGCGATCGGGATGATGAGATCGATCGTCATCTGAACGTTGTCACCCGGCATCACCATCTCCATCCCTTCCGGTAGCTCCACCGTGCCCGTCACGTCGGTCGTGCGGAAGTAGAACTGCGGACGGTAGCCCTTGAAGAAAGGCGTGTGCCGACCACCCTCCTCCTTCGTCAGAACGTAGACCTCGGCATGAAAGTGCGTGTGAGGCGTGATCGAGCCCGTCTTGGCCAGAACCATCCCGCGCTCGATGTCCTCCTTGCCGACGCCCCGAAGCAGGAGACCAACGTTGTCTCCAGCCCGACCCTCGTCGAGAAGCTTCCGGAACATCTCCACACCCGTCACTACCGTCTTCTTCTCGGAGTTGAAGCCCACCAGTGCAACTTCCTCCCCAACCTTCACGATCCCGCGCTCGATACGACCCGTCGCAACCGTTCCACGGCCCGTGATCGAGAACACATCCTCGACCGGCATCAGGAACGGCTTGTCGGTGTCGCGCTCAGGCTGCGGGATGTAGCTGTCCAGGGCATCCATCAGCTCGCCAATCTTAGAACCCCACTCGCTCGTCGGATCGCCCGACTCCAGAGCCTTCAGCGCCGAACCCTTGATGATAGGGATATCGTCGCCCGGGAAGTTGTACGCCGAGAGAAGCTCCCGTACCTCCAGCTCCACCAGCTCCAGAAGCTCCGGGTCGTCCACCATGTCCACCTTGTTCATGAACACGACGATGTACGGAACGTTCACCTGACGAGCCAGCAGGATGTGCTCGCGAGTCTGAGGCATCGGGCCATCGGCCGCCGACACCACCAGGATCGCACCATCCATCTGCGCCGCGCCGGTGATCATGTTCTTCACGTAGTCGGCGTGGCCCGGGCAGTCCACGTGAGCGTAGTGACGAGCCTTCGACTCGTACTCCACGTGTGACGTCGCGATCGTGATTCCACGATCCCGCTCCTCAGGAGCACGGTCGATCTGGTCGAAAGCGACCTTGCTCGCCATCCCCTGCGCCGCCTGAATCGCCGTGATCGCCGCCGTCAACGTCGTCTTGCCGTGGTCGACGTGACCGATCGTTCCAACGTTCACGTGCGGCTTCGTCCGCTCAAATTTCGTCTTGGCCATGTTACGCTGATTCCAGAATGATGATTATCGGGGAGTGGGCCACGCACCGGGCGCCAGGGAATGGGCGAGATGCCCGCTGGTGCCAGATCCATGGTGCCTGGTGCCTTGTTACGCCTTGACCTTGTTGACGATCTCCTCGGCCTTGCTCTTCGGTACTTCCTCGTAGTGACTGAACTCCATCGAGTAGACCGCGCGGCCCTGCGATGCGGAGCGCAGCTTGGTGGAGTAGCCGAACATCTCCGACAGCGGTACGGTCGCCGCGATCACCTGCGCCTCGCCCCGCTGCGTCATCCCGCCAATCTTGCCGCGACGGGAACTGAGGTCACCCAACACGTCACCCATGTAGGCCTCCGGGCAGACGACCTCGACGTTCATCATCGGCTCCAGGATTACCGGGTCAGCCTTGCGCGCCGCCTCCTTGAAGGCCATCGAGCCGGCGATCTTGAACGCCATCTCGCTGGAGTCCACGTCATGGTACGAGCCGAATACCAACTCGACCTTGATGTCGACCATCGGATAGCCGGCCAGGATGCCGTTCTCCAACGCTTCCTTGATACCCTGCTCCACCGGACCGATGTACTCGCGCGGTATGACACCGCCCACGATCTTGTCCTCGAAGATGAAGCCCTGGCCGTGCTCCGACGGCTCCAGGTTGATCACCACGTGACCGTACTGGCCCTTCCCGCCCGACTGCCGGATGAACTTGCCCTCGACCTTCTCGACCCGCGCCTTCACCGTCTCGCGGTAGGCAACCTGCGGACGACCCACGTTGGCGTCTACCTTGAACTCACGCATCATCCGATCGACGATGATCTCCAGGTGCAACTCGCCCATCCCCGATATGATCGTCTGGCCTGTCTCCGCGTCGGAATGCACACGGAAGGTCGGATCCTCCTCGGCCAGCTTCGCCAGCGCGATGCCGAGCTTGTCCTGGTCGGCCTTCGTCTTCGGCTCGATGGCCACGTCGATGACAGGCGCCGGGAACTTCATCGCCTCGAGGATGATCGGATTGTCCTCGTCGCACAGGGTGTCGCCCGTACGCGTATCCTTGAGCCCGATGGCCGCACCGATGTCGCCGGCACGCACCTCCTCGATCTCCTCACGCTTGTTGGAGTGCATCTGCAGCAACCGGCCGACGCGCTCGCGCTTGTCCTTCGTCGAGTTGTAGACGTACGAGCCAGCCTTCAGCACGCCGGAATAGACGCGAAAGAAGGTCAGCTTTCCGACGAACGGGTCCGTCGCGATCTTGAACGCGAGAGCAGCGAACGGCTGGTCATCGCTGACCTCGCGCGTCTCGAACGTCTCGTCGTGATGCGGCAGGTGACCCTGGATCGGCGGTACGTCCAGCGGCGACGGCAGGTAGTCGAGCACCGCGTCGAGCAGCGCCTGCACACCCTTGTTCTTGAACGAGGCGCCACAGAGCACCGGCGTCACGGCAAGCGCGATCGTCGCCTTGCGGACTGCCGTATGGATCTCGTCGACGGTCAGCTCCTCGCCGGCCAGATACTTCTCCATCAACTGCTCGTCGTGCTCCACCGAGGCCTCGATCAACTCGAATCGCGCCTTCTCGACTGCTTCCTTGTAGTCGTCAGGCACGTCCACCACGGTGAACGTGCGACCGAGGTTGGCGTCGTCGAAGATGTACTGCTTGCGCTCGATGATGTCGATATGCCCGGTGAACAGCTCACCCGAGCCTACTGGCAACTGCACCGGGTAGGCTCCCTTGGTGAGGCGGTCGCGGATCATCGCCAGGCAACGATCGAAGTTCGCGCCCACGCGGTCCATCTTGTTGGCGAAGATCATGCGCGGTACGAGGTAACGATCTGCCTGACGCCACACGGTCTCCGTCTGAGGCTCCACGCCAGCCACCGAGTCGAGCAACGTCACGGCACCGTCGAGCACGCGGAGCGAACGCTCCACCTCGACGGTGAAGTCGACGTGACCGGGTGTGTCGATGACGTTGATCCGGTACTCCTCCCCGGAGCCCTTCTCGTCGCTCTGGCCGTGACGCTTCCAGAAGCAGGTGGTGGCAGCCGAGGTGATCGTGATCCCGCGCTCCTGCTCCTGCTCCATCCAGTCCATCGTCGCGGCGCCATCGTGCACTTCGCCGATCTTGTAACTCTTTCCAGTATAGAACAGAATGCGCTCGGTCGTCGTCGTCTTGCCAGCATCGATATGAGCCATGATGCCGATGTTCCGGTAACGCGAGAGCGGTGTGATGCGTGGCATGTCAGTCGTTTCGTCAGAGATGCAGCGGGCTCGCCGAACCCGGTGATTACATTTCAGTCAGCAAAAACGCGGCTGGACCAGGCGCTCCCAACACGAGGAGCCGGTATCCATCCGCCAACCGCCGGGTATGCTCGCCACTGCCGCGCAAGCCGGGACCCTTGGCGCGCCGAGACGATCGTGTCCGCCTCGACGATGGATTGTAGTTGCTGGATGCGGTGCCCTTGACACCGCTCCAGGCCGCCTCCGAACCTGTGATCGTGACAGGTCGGGTGCAGCCTTGTAAAAGTACACGCGACAATGGCTTTGTCAACGCCCGCCGAGCGGCCGACTCACCGCGTGAAACGCAACTCGCCACTCCCACCAGAACGGCGACGGAGCACGCCCGCGCGTCAGCCCAGCACCGTCGTCAGGTAGCTCCGCCAGCGGCCTGGCGCCGAGAGATGACGGCCCAGCCCGGACAGGTGCCGCGCCCTGCGCTCGCCCCCCTGCTCGTCCCGCGATGCTGCCCCCAACAGCCAGGGACGAGAGCTGCCGTGCCCGCTGCGACCGGGACGCAGGGCCACGCTCCATAACGCCCGCGCAAGGAAGGTGGACGGCACATTCCCGGCACCAGGCAGCAACTGGTGCACGAGATGACGCTCCACGGCAACCGATTCCCCCCAGCCGCCCTCCTCGAGCTCGGCCAGCCACGGCTCCGGCACCGGTACCTCACCCAGCGTCGCCGCCAGCCGCAGGCTCCAGTAGACCGCCGTTGCACCGGACACGGCGCGAGCCGTTCCGGCAACCTCGTCCAGTGCGCGCGTGGCGGGCATGCTCCCCTCGCCTACCGCCGCGGCGTCATCGGCGGCCGCCGCACCGACCAGTGCCGCGATGTCCGCGACCGCCCGCCAGGCCCCCCACCGAAGCTCGTGCGACCACGCGAAGTGGAGGCAGGCGTGCAGCAACTGGTCGGCCGCCGTCGGGACCAGAATCGCGCCGATCGGAGAGGAGATACGGCGTGCCCGGCCCATCACCGCGGAACCGTGGAAACGGAACGGATGCCCTTCCGGGAAGAGCGAACCGTGCAGTTCCACCACACCCGCGCCACCGGAGGGCGCCACGAGGGGCTGGGCATGCTGGTGGGCGTCGTAGCTCCCGGCCGGTCGCTGGCCGCCGGCCGGCGACCAGCCAGCCGACTCCATCGCCGCCAGCGACGACCCCAGCGCTTCTCGCGGCACGAGCAGGTCCAGGTCACGCATGGGGCGCCGGGCCATCCCGCCGAACACCGAATACGCCAGACCGGCGCCCTTGAGCAGTACCGGCTCGATTCCGCGCCCGGCGAGGATCTCCAGCACTTCCTGAAGCTGCGCCTCCAGTCGTCGCGCACCGAACTCGGCCACCATTGCCTCGCGCCGGAATGCCTCCTCCACCTCTTCGGGCAGTATTCCGTTCATGCCCCCGCCCGCCTTCAGCGCACTCCGGAGTCGCGGCCAGAGCGCGGCCGTCACCTCTTCCCGCCGCGCCAGGGCCCTCACGTCCGCCCACTCAGGGACGGTAGCGGCCAGAGCGGCTGCCGACGCCGAGGCGGCCAGCCCGGTCGGGCCGGGAGTCGCTCCGGCCAGCCGAAGGAAGAGAGCGCGTGCGGCGCCCAACCGGAATCGGTCCGGTGGCGCTTCCACGGCCGGCGTCCCGCACCGGCGGCGATCAGTACTGCGCGAGTGTCCCGGCTCGACGCGCATGGCGGAGAGCGGCGCTGAAAGCCGCTACGGCAATGAGAATCAGAATGGCGTCGAAGAGCAGCAGCACCTCCAGGTCGGGGAGGATCTGTACCACCGTCCAACCCTCCAGGAGAGCCCGTCGCAACGCCCGCAACCCGTAGGTGAGCGGGATGAAGGTGGACAGGTCCCGCAGCCACCCGGGAATCACCGACGTGGGGTAGTAGACGCCGCCCAGAAACACCGACGCCATGAGCACCACCCGCGGCAGTGGCGTTGCGCTACGAAAGGCCAGCGCCGAGGCTGCCGCGATCACGCCCACCGGCAGGTACGCCATGACAATGAGGAAGAGGATGCCCGTCGAGAGCAGCAGCCCCTCCCAGGCCACCTGGGCGCCGAGCAACGCCGCCGCTCCCAGTAGCGCGGCGGCCTTCACGCCATTCCATCCCAGGTCGTAGGCGCTGTAGCCGGCCAACACGCCCCACACGCGTGCCGGGGTGGCGAGCAACGACTCCCAACTACCGGTCGAGATGCCGCTCCCTATGGCCGCCGGAAGCGTGGTGAGGGCGCTGGTGATGAAGATCAGGGCAACGGTACCCACCACCAGGAAGCCGAAGAGCTGGCTCCCCTCGCCCACCAGCGAGTCACCCACCATTGACTGCAACGCCTGGGAGATGAAGAAAATCGGGATGATCCCTACCAGGATGCCAGCGACGCTGAAGGTCATCCGCAGCCGATAGGTCGTCGCCGTGAGCCACTGCACGCGGAGCAGGGCCAGCATCTCACGCATCGGCTCGCTCCACGGACACGTCCAACGGCACAGCGCCTGGCGACCTGGAGCGTCCGACGCCGGTGAGTTCTTCCAGCAGGTCGGCGAGCGATGGACGCACCGGCTCCAGTCGGGCGACCGGCACACCGGCAGCCACCAGCCGGGCCAACCAGGCCGCACTGCCAGCAGCGCCTCCCGGCACGAGAAAGGTCAGCGCTCGCCAGTTCCCGGCGACGTCACCCACCGTGCGGTCCGACGGACGCGAGAGATCGCTCAACCTGAGCACGCCGGGCATCACCCTCTCCGGCCGAGCCAGGATGGGATGGTCCGGCTCGCTGGTCCACATCAGCACCCGGTCGGCAACCAGCGCGCCTGTCAGCTCGGCCGCGCGTCCCTGGGCAACCACCTGTCCGGCATGCAGCACGGCCACACGATCGCAGAGGTCGAATGCCTCGTCTGCGCCGTGAGTGGCAATCACGACGGTGCACCCCTGTCGCTGCACGATCTCCAGCCTGAGAAACTCGCGGAACGCCCGCGCTGCGACGGGATCCTGGCTGCGGGTGGGTTCGTCCAGCAGGAGCACGCGCGGCCGGCCAAGCAGGGCGCGCGCGAGCAACAGCCGTTGGCGGAGTCCGCTCGAGAAGCGTCCGACCAGCTGGCCGCCCATCTTCTCCAGTCCTACTATGGCGAGCGCTTCCTCCACGCGCCGTGAGCGCGTGGCGCCGCGCATGCCCTGCAGGCTGGCGTAGAGTCGCAGGTTCTCCTGCGCCGAGATCCGCCAGAAGAGACTCCGCTCGTCAGCACCAGCGCTGGAGAGCACTCCGCGTACGGCCTCCGCATCCTGGACGGCATCCAGTCCGCAGATCGTCGCCGTTCCGGCATCGGGCAACACGAGGGTGGAGAGGATGCGAAAGAGGGTGCTCTTTCCGGCCCCATTCGGACCGAGTATCCCGAAGCAGCTACCCGCGGGAATACTCAACGAGACACCGGCCAGCGCCTGCACGTGGGCTCTGGCCCTGGGGCTGCGCAAGGCGACCTGCCACGACCGTCTGGCCGCGAAACGCTTCTGCAGCGAATCCACATGGATGGCCACCCCGGCCATCCGGAGGTCCGGCGGAGGATGATACGCCTCGTGCAGCAGCGCCGGCGTCTGCCGCACGGCACCCGTCACGCTGGCTCCACGGTGTCAGCGGCCGTCGCATGCCAGCCAAGGACAGCGCTGACGGCATCACCCAGCCTGGCGAAGTCGTGGTGCAGGCGCAGCAGATATACTGGAGCGCGCCTGGTCAGTTCGGCCACGCGGGCGAGCACCACCGGGGCTGCCTCACCACCCAGCAGATTGCCCGCGGTAACCTGACCGAGCAGTTGACGCACGGCGTCGACCTGCCGCAGCCTGTCTCGCATTACCGGAGCTGCGCCGGCGCTGGCCGGGCCGGCAGGTTCCATTATGTAGACAGCGGCCAGGGGCGTGGTGCGCGACGCCCGTAGCGCGTCCGGAAGCGTGTGCACCACCAGCTTTCGCCCGATCGAGCCAGGCTTGCCGTAGTTGGCGGTTCCCAATCTCTCGGCGGCGTCCGGCCACAGGCGTACTGCGTGCACCCCCGGACGCACCAGCGCACTCGTGTCAGGTCCTCCTTCCACCACCGCCACGTCGTCGGTGAGCAGCGGCGCGCCCCTCTGGGCCAGAGCCAGCGCGAGGGTGGACTTGCCGCGTCCTTTCGCCCCCAGCAGCAGGATCGCTCCAGCCGGTGTCACCACCGCGCTCCCGTGGAGCGAGATCGCGCCACCCCGATGAAGAACGAGCGGCAGGATCCGTCCCAGCATGTCGAAACGGGCCAGTTCCTCGTTGGCGCGCGTTGCAGCCACGCTCGCGGTCGCGCGCCAGACTATGGATCGGCTGTCTCCGGCGATGTCGAAATCACCGATGTCGCTGGTGGCTACGCGCCAGCGTTCGCCGTCACTCCACAGGCTCACCTTCACGTCGTCAGCGTAGTGATGCGTGCCGAGACATGACGCGCGGCAGGGAAGGCCAACTGGCTCGCCACGGCTGAGAATCCAGTCGGGTGAGACGACCGGCGGGCACTGTGCCAGTTCGGGCCAGACGAGCACCGACCGGAGCACACCGCCAAAGACCTGATAGTCCTGCATCGGCTCCTGAACGGGGAACGGGTAATGTGCGACGTCAGCGCGCCTCGCGCCACGTCGCTCCTACCACCTGCCCCTCACTCGTAACAACGATTCAGGTTGCCTCCGCCCTGGCCCGTCTCCGGACCAAGCACGAGACTGGGATCGCAGTTGCCACCGCCGCCGGCCAGTGTCAACTCGCGGAACGTGCCGAATCGCTCCAGGCGAGGCGTTTCGTAGCGTCGCGCCGTCACGACAGGCAGGGTGGGAGGGTTGAAGCTATCGGGCATCTATATGATTCCGCATGAAGGTTGGCGGACCGTGCCGGGCGCGTTGCTGTCAACCATGCGCCCTCAGCCAGAGCTCGGTCTGGATGGTGTAGAATAGCGCCACATCAAACTCCTCCACGCCGCCCTGCAGGGAGCGCTGGACAGCATCGGAGAAGGCAACCGGCTCGACGATTCCGAGGTCGGCGAGTGCCGACATTGGAAGGACGATCCTGGACAGCGCAGGTAACTCGGCAAGCAGGCGCTGCCTATAATAGCCGGTCGTGGTACCCGTCCGCGACCCACGCGGCGCCAGGATCTCCTCGGGCAACAGGCCCCTTGCCGCTGCCCTCAACAGGCGCTTGGTCTGACCCCGGTCGGAACGCTCCTCGCGCGGTCGCAGCGAGGCGTGGTGGACCACCCTGCTGTCGAACAGCGGCGAGCGGAGTTCCACGCCGGCCCGCCTCGCGTCGGCTGACTGCACGGCGAGGACGGTGGGCGAGTAGCTACTCTCGAAGAACCAGCGTGTCTCGTGAGCGCCGTGCCGTTCTCCCGGCCGGCGTGGCAGCCTGGACCCGGCGCGCTCGGCGAGGTCGTGCGCAAGGGCGAAATCGCGACGGATCCATGGCGGCAGCGGCCAGGTGCGGATGCCATTCACCGGCCGACCGCCCCGCATCGCGGCAATCAGCCGTAACGCCGAGGGTGGGAGCAGAGGAAGCACGGCATAGCGCGCGAAGCGGCGCCAGCCCAGTCCGGTCATGTCGCGCGCGCGCCACTCCCGCCTGGCCGCCAGCCAGCGACCACGCCCAACGAGGTCGGCAAGGTAGATCGGAGAGAGTTGGTAGAGTTGGTCGCCGCCGCTGCCGTCGAGCGCAACCCGACATCCAGCAGCCCGGGTGGTGGCTGCCAGGGAGCGCGTCCAGAGTTCATACGGATGCGCGAAGGGGAGTTCCCGCTCCGCGGCATCGGCCCGGACATCGCCAAAGAGCGGGATCGGGGATGAGTCACACCAGTGGGTGCTGTCGCCCCAGAAACCGGTTACCTGTTCTATCAACTCATTCTCACGCCCCGGGTCGCCGGCGGGGTAACTCATGGAGACGGCGCTCAACTGCCCAGCTACGGCGCCGCGTCGGATCTCCGCCTTTCCGGCACCATAGATCGTTGTGGAATCCCAACCTCCACTCAGCCAGACAGCGGTGGGCGCGACATCATCCATGCGCTCGCGCACAGCCGCCCTGAGCAATGCGTTGAGTTCATCGGCAGCCTCACCGAATGGCGCACCGCCGCCGCGCTCGAAAGTTGGCGGTGTCCAGTGACGCTCCAACGCGGAACTGTCCAACCGGCCATCGGCGTTGATGGTCGCGATGAGGGTATGGCCGGCCGGCAACACTCGGACTGCCTCGTAGACCGTGTCCCACGGCGATTCGGGAAGCCCTGCCGCAACTCCAGCCAGCGCCGCCGGGGCGAGCGTGTTCGGACAGCCGGGAAGATCCAGCAGCGTGGACAGTTGCGAACCGACGGCAACGCCACCGTCGGTCAGGGTGGCAATGTACAGCGGGCGTCGGCCCACGAAGTCGCGCGCCGCCACCAGCAGGCGGCGGGGTCCGTCCCAGAGCAGCAGCGCGAAGTCACCTTCCAGCCGCGCGGCCATACCCGTGCCCCAGGCTCGGTAGGCAGCGAGCACCAGCGAGGCCGGCGAACCATCGGTGGCGACGTCGACCCCGGCAGCGCGCAGAGCGGAGCGCAGTTCCTCGCGGTAGTACAGGGCGGCATCGGCGGCCACCCAGAGCCCGTCGGTGGCAGCCCAACTCAGCCGGCCCAGGGCCAGATCGGGAGAGGCGCTCAGATGATGATGGCGTCCCTCATTCAGTCTTCCCTCGGCAACGGCACGGGCACGTCGCTCATGGTTTGCAGAGCTGATCGAGATGGCGGCCGCCGCGGACGGGCCGGCCACCGCGAACAGGGCGTCGCATGCCACTTCAGTGACCACCCTCGGCGGACGAATGCACCACTCGTACCCCACCCAGAGGGGTGAAGCTGTGTGTCCGGCGAGTGTCCTCGTCCAGCACCAACCCGTCCAGCTCCACCCAGGAGTGGGCCTCCAACCGCGTTCCAGCCGCCGACATCGGTGCCGCGCTGGCACCAGGATGACGGACGCCGACGCGAATCTCCGCCCCTGGCACGCCGTGGCTCGTGAGCAGGTCGGCGAGAGCCAGGGAGCGAACGAGGCAGGTGGGCCGGAAGAGCCCTCGCCGGGCCGCGCGCGCGATGGCCAGCTCCAGCCGCTGCACAGACGCTCGCCTGGCGTCCAGTTCGGCAGGAGGCCGGGGTCGCCGGGTGATGTCGGCAACCGACGCGCCATCAGGCATCAGCGGTCCGGCGGCACGAGAGACGAGCCGGCCGACCGGACGGGTGCGGACGCGCGCCAGCGCGCGCAGGAGTGCCAACTGAGCGTGAGCGACGTCTCGCAGGTCGTGCCAGCGCAGTCGACGGGCAGCGTTGCCGGTACCGCCGACCCGGAACAAGCTCACGCCGGAGGTGGCACGGGCGTCACCAACCCCTCGGCGGCCAATCGGTCCACGAGATCGCGCACGTCCCTGCGGAGCGTGTCCCGATCGGCATCCGGATACGACTCGTGAAGCCGAGCGCACAGTTCATCCAGTGGCCGGCCATCGGGGGTCAGCAGTTCCCAGATCCGTGCGCCGACATGATTGAGGCCGAAGTAGAGTTCGGCGACTGGCGAGAAGAGGACCGCGCCATCGTCCAGTGCCTGGAAGACGACACCGTCGGCGGGCGCTGGGAGGGTCGGGTGGGATGACATGGGCGAGATTCAGGCGGCAGTTACGAACGGCGGTAGCAGGCCATGCTATGACGGCATGCAACTGTCGAGGGTACAACGCACGAGCGGCGCCCTCCGTAACGGAAGGCGCCGCTGGCAATCTGGCATCCTGTCTACACGACTACCAGCGGTAGTGGGCGAAGGCCTTGTTCGCCTCGGCCATGCGGTGCGTGTCTTCCTTCTTCTTGACGGCGTTGCCCTCGCCCTTGGAGGCAGAGATCACCTCGGCGGCGAGCTTCTCGGCCATCGACTTCTCGTTGCGGTCACGCGAATAGCTGATCAGCCAGCGCATCGCGAGGGCGTTCCGACGATCGGGACGGACCTCGACCGGTACCTGGTAAGTGGCACCACCAACGCGGCGGCTCTTGACTTCGAGGGCCGGCTTCAGGTTGGACAGCGCCTGCTTGAAGACGTTGACGCCGGGCTGGCTGGTCCGCGTCTCGACCAGGTCCATGGCGTCGTAGAAGATCCTCTCGGCGACCGACTTCCGGCCCTGGTACATGAGGACGTTGATGAACTTGGAGACGGTCTGGCTGTCGTAACGCGCATCCGGGAGGATCGTACGCTTGACGGCGGTCTTGCGGCGGCTCACTTCTTCTTACCTCCCTTGGCGGGCGCACCCTTTGCGGGCTGCCCGGGCTTCGGACGCTTGGTGCCGTACTTGGAGCGGCTCTGGTTGCGGCCAGTGACTCCGGCGGCGTCCAGCGTACCGCGCACGATGTGATAACGCACGCCTGGCAGGTCCTTCACCCGGCCGCCACGTACCAGAACAATCGAGTGCTCCTGCAGGTTGTGTCCCTCGCCCGGGATGTACGCAATGATCTCGAAGCCGTTCGTCAGACGAACCTTGGCCACCTTGCGGAGGGCCGAGTTCGGCTTCTTGGGTGTCGTCGTGTAGACACGCGTGCAGACGCCGCGACGGAACGGATTCGCCTTCAGTGCGGGCGATTTCACAATTTTCGAGACGTCCTGGCGTGCCCGCCGGACGAGCTGATTGATAGTCGGCATACCCCTCGGGGACAAACAGAGCTAGCGCCCCAGGTGGGGCGGTACAGACTGAGGAAAGTATCAGATACTGGAATCCACGTCAAGGTGCGAACGTGCAGCGGTGAGGTGCCGTGAAGCGCCTCACCGCTGCCGTTCCCATCCCTTCCCTAATTACAGGTCGCCCGCTCCGCCCTTGGCGAAACCGAACTCCGCCAGCGCTGGCGAGCCCAACAGTCCGGGTAGCATCGGATCCTCGACCGCCGGCTGTGGCTCCGGCATCGGCATCCCGCTCCCCTCCAGATCCACGTCGTTGTACCGGTACATGCCGGTTCCCGCCGGGATAAGGTGCCCTATGATGATGTTCTCCTTGAGCCCCCGCAGCTCGTCCCGTGCGCCGCGGATCGCGGCGTCGGTCAGAACACGCGTGGTCTCCTGGAACGATGCTGCCGAGATGAACGACTGCGTCGTGAGGCTCGCCTTCGTGATACCGAGCAGCAGTGGTTCCGCTGCGGCCGGCACACTCCGCTTGCGCTTCGCCTTGTCGTTCTGGTCGCGGAAGGCGCCCTTGTCCACATGCTCTCCCTCCAGGAACTCGGTGTCCCCCGGATCGAGCACGCGTACCTTCTGCAGCATCTGCTTGACGATCACGCCGATGTGCTTGTCGTTTATCTTCACGCCCTGCAGTCGGTAGACCTCCTGAACCTCGTTCAGCAGGTACTCCTGAACCGCCCGCGGGCCCTTGATCCGCAGGATGTCGTGCGGGTTGACCGGACCCTCGCTCAGGCGGTCACCGGCCCGCACACGGTCACCTTCGTGAACGCGCAGGTGCTTGCCAGCCGCCACCTCATAGAGCTGCGCCGGCTGGGTCTCATCCACTGTCCACTGACCGCTGATCTGCGTCATCGGCTGCACGAAGATCTCGCGCTTGCCGCGCTTGATGTCGCCGAAGCGCACCACGCCATCCACCTCCGAGATCGTCGCCGGGTCCTTCGGACGACGGGCCTCGAACAGCTCCGCGACTCGCGGCAGGCCACCGGTGATGTCGCGCGTCTTGTACGCCTCGCGGCCGATCTTCGCGAGCGTCGTGCCCGGGAATATCTGACTCCCGTCCGTCACCGTGAGCTGGGCCCCGATCGGGATCACGAAGTCGCGCATGCGCTCGTCGCTGCCCCCGATGTTGCTCCAGATCTCGATGTGCGGATGAAGCTTCTTCTCCCGATCCTCGATGACCACGCGCTGGCGCAGTCCGGTCAGCTCGTCGAGCTCCTCGGACACCGACTCGTCGTCCACGAGGTCCACGAACTTCACCGTTCCCTCGACGTCGGCAAGGATGGGGTTGGTGTACGGGTCCCAGGCGAACATCACCTGGTCACGCCGCACTTCCTGGCCGTCTTCCACCATCAGGATCGCGCCCAGCGGAACCTGCAGGCGCGCGCCCACCGCGGCGTTCTTCTCGGTCGACGTCCGGATGATGATCTCACCCTCGTAGGAGGTGACGATCCTCTGTCCCTCCGGATTGGTGACGAGCACCAGCCGGTCTCCGTACTCGATCGTTCCGGCAACCTTCGTCTTGCGCGCCGTCTGCTCGGCGATGCGAGCAGCCGTGCCGCCGATGTGGAAGGTGCGCAGGGTAAGCTGCGTACCCGGCTCACCGATGGACTGGGCGGCGATGATGCCGACCGCCTCGCCAAGGTCGACCATCGCCATCGTCGCCAGGTTCCGGCCGTAGCACATCCGGCAGAGGCCTCGCTTGGCCTCGCAGGTGAGCACCGAACGGATCTTGATCGACTCGATGCCCGAGTCCTCTATCTCCTGCGCCGTCTCCTCGTCGATCAACTGACCGGTCTCGATCAACACCCGGGGACGACCGGACTCGTCGCGCTCGTGCGGATCCTCGACGTCCTCAGCAGCCACGTTGCCAATGATGCGTTCCGTCAGCGGCTCGATGACGTCCTCGCCCTCCTTCAGCGCACTCACCTCCAGGCCGAGGATCGTACCGCAATCCTCCTCGGAGATCGTGACGTCCTGAGCCACGTCCACCAGCCGTCGTGTCAGGTAACCGGCATCGGCCGTCTTGAGCGCCGTGTCCGCCAGTCCCTTTCGCGCACCGTGGGTGGAGATGAAGTACTCGAGCACCGACAGCCCCTCACGGAAGTTGGACCGGATGGGACTCTCGATGATCTCGCCGATGCCGCCGGTGAGCTTCTTCTGCGGCTTGGCCATGAGACCGCGCATACCCGCCAACTGGCGGATCTGGTCGCGGCTTCCACGGGAGCCGGAGTCGAACATCATGAACACGGGGTTGAAGCCGCCCTGCGACTCGCGCATCGTCTTGATCATCGCGTCGGCGATGTCGGAGTTCGCGTGCGTCCAGGTATCGATGACCTTGTTGTACCGCTCGCCGTTGGTGATGTTGCCGGTCTGGTAGGCGCGCTGGAAGCGCTCCACCCGTTCCGTCGCCTCGACGAGCAGGACCTCCTTGTCGGCCGGGATATGGAGATCCTCGATACCGATGGAGACGCCGCCACGGGTGGCGTTGAAGAAGCCGAAGTTCTTCAGTCGATCCAGCAGCTTCACCGTCTCGGACAGGCCGACGTGACGGTAGCACTGGAAGACGAGCTCGGAGAGAGCCCGCTTCTTCATGTCCCGGTTCTGGAAGCCCAGCGCCGGCGGTACGATCTCGTTGAACAGCACCCGACCGGCCGTCGTTCCCTCCCAGCGCGCCCCATCCTCCTCATCCTCCACCCAGAAGTGGACCGGACTCTGTTGGGTGAGGACGCCATGCGCGATGGCCATCTCCACCTCGGCCACCGTGCGATACTTGGGTGCCGTGAGGAGCTGGGTCTCGAGGTCGTTCGGCGCCTTCGTGGCGACGTAGCAACCGAGCACGATGTCCTGGCTCGGCTCGGCCACCGGGCGACCGTCGCTCGGCTTGAGGATGTTGTTGGACGAGAGCATCAGCACTCTCGCCTCGATCTGCGCCTCGTAGCTGAGCGGAACGTGCACGGCCATCTGGTCGCCGTCGAAGTCGGCGTTGAACGCCGCGCAGACCAGCGGATGGATGCGGATGGCCTTTCCTTCCACCAACACCGGCTCGAACGCCTGGATACCCAGACGGTGGAGCGTCGGCGCACGGTTCAGGAGGACCGGATGGTCGCGGATGATCTCCTCGAGGATCTCGAACACCTCGGGACTCTCCCGCTCCACGATCTTCTTCGCCCGCTTGACCGTCTCGGCGATCCCCTTGTCCACCAGCTTGTGGATGATGAACGGCTTGAACAGCTCCAGCGCCATTGCCTTGGGCAGGCCGCACTGGTGCAACTCCAGCTCCGGTCCGACCACGATCACCGACCGGCCCGAATAGTCCACGCGCTTGCCGAGCAGGTTCTGACGGAACCGGCCCTGCTTGCCCTTGAGCATGTCGGAGAGCGACTTCAGCGGCCGCTTGCCACGACCACGAACCGCCTTTGACCGGCGGCCGTTGTCGAACAGCGCGTCCACGGCCTCCTGCAGCATCCGCTTCTCGTTACGAAGGATGACCTCCGGGGCACGATGGGCAATGAGCTTCTGGAGCCGGTTGTTGCGGTTGATCACGCGACGGTAGAGATCGTTCAGGTCGCTCGTCGCGAAACGTCCACCGTCCAGCGGCACGAGCGGACGAAGGTCGGGGGGGATGACCGGGACGACGTCCAGGATCATCCACTCCGGCTTGTTTCTGAGTTCCGTCCCCTCGCCCGAATTGCGGAACGCATCCACGATCTTGAGGCGCTTGAGCATCTGCTTCTTCCGATGCTGCGACGTCTCCGTGATCACCGATGCGCGCAGCGTCTCGGCCAGCGAATCCACGTCCACCCGACGCAGCAGCTCCCGCACCGCGGGAGCGCCTATGTCGGCGTAGAACTCGGGGTCAGCGTCCTTGGGCTGCCCGACCATGTCTTCCGTGATCGTGACAGCGCCCCGGTCCTTGCCCCCCTGCTTCAGCGGAAGGGCCAGGTTCAGGAACTCCTCGGTGATCGAGGTCGCACGGCTCCATCGCGAGAGACGCAGGTACTCGTCCTCGTCCAGGAGCTGGTTGCGACGAACCTCCTGCTCACCCGCATCGATCACGACATAATTCGAGTAGTAGATCACCTTCTCGAGGTCGCGCAGCGTGAGGTCGAGCAGGTTCCCCATCGGGCTCGGAAGCGTCTTGAAGAACCAGATGTGGGCGACCGGCACGGCAAGCTCGATATGCCCCATGCGATCGCGACGCACCTTGCTCAACGTCACCTCCACACCGCAGCGATCGCAGATCACGCCGCGATAGCGGATGCGCTTGTACTTCCCGCAATGGCATTCCCAGTCCTTCACAGGACCGAAGATGCGCTCGCAGAACAGTCCGTCCTTCTCCGGCTTGAACGACCGGTAGTTGATGGTTTCGGGTTTGGTGACCTCACCCCATGACCACCAGCTGCGCAGGCCGGCTATCTCCAGCCGCTCGCGCTCCTTGGGGTCCTTGGGGCCACGGATCTCCTCCGGGGAGGCAATCCGCACCTGGATATTGTCGAACGCCGACGCGCTCTGTTCGCGCGTACTGCGGAAATCGATCATTCGCCTACTCCTCGCTCCCGTTTCCCGCCGCGCCATCCGGCGCGCCGAAACCATCAGTGTTGGAGCCCATGCGGACAAAGATGCCCAGTGCCTGAAGCTCCTTCACGAGCACGTTGAAGGACTCCGGTATGCCGGGCTCCGGCAGGTTCTGGCCCTTGACGATCGCCTCGTAGACGCGGCTGCGCCCGTTCACGTCGTCGGACTTCACCGTCAGGATCTCCTGCAGGATGTGCGCTGCACCGTACGCCTCCAGTGCCCACACCTCCATCTCTCCGAACCGCTGACCGCCGAACTGCGCCTTGCCGGCCAGTGGCTGCTGCGTCACCAGCGAGTACGGTCCAATGGACCTCGCGTGGATCTTGTCGTCCACCAGATGCGACAGCTTGAGCATGTAGATCTCGCCGACTGTCACCGGGCTGGCGAACTGTTCCCCACTCCGGCCGTCCCGCAACCGGATCTTGCCGCTGGGTGTCAATCCGCCCAGCCGCATCAGTTCTATCGACGCCAGGTCGACGTCGGCCTCGGACTTCTTGCCGAGCATCGCGGCGAGCGCCGGCAGCTCCTGCTCCAGGAGCCGGTCGGCGGCGTCGCGATCGCGCTGGCTGGCGAGCTCCGCGCCTTCCCGGCGCGCCACCTCGCGCTCCTCAGCGGGCAGCGTCTCGTCGGCGGCCAGCGCCTCGTGAAAGGCAATCTGTGCCTCCAACTCGACCACCTCGCGCTGCGCCAGCTCCTTCGCTGCCGCCGTGAGGAAGTCACGCGTACGATTGTAGATCTCCCTGGACTCGGCACTGATACCGCGCGCCGCCAGGTCGTTCAGGTTCGCGTCGGCCAACAGCTCCACGCGGTCCTGCTCCTCGATCTTGGGCCGGATGTCATTCAGGATGGTACGGACATCCACGTCCGAGTACACCGGAGCCGGCGTCTCGAGCTCCAGTGAGTCGCGAACCCAGCCGAGCCCGGCCAGCCTGAGCAGCATGCCGATCTCCCGCTCGTTGGCTCCCTGGAACACCGGCGTCTTGGCGTAGAAGCCAAGCAGCTTGGCAGCCCACCCCAGGTGGGTCTCCAGGATCTGGCCAACGTTCATCCGGCTCGGTACGCCGAGCGGATTGAGGACGATGTCCACCGGACGACCATCGGGGAGGAACGGCATGTCCTCCTCGGGCACGATGCGGGCAACGATGCCCTTGTTGCCGTGGCGGCCGGCCATCTTGTCGCCGACGGAGATCTTGCGCTTCTCCGCCAGATACACCTTCACCAGCTGGATCACGCCCGGCGGCAGCTCGTCGGGCTGAAGGATGCGGTCGATGCGCTCCTCCGCCCGCTCCTCCAACCGCGCCTTCTCCTCGTTGGCGGCGTCGATGATCTTCCGTATCGCCTCGTTCACCGCGCGGTCCTCGACGCGGAACGTCTTGAGATCCAGCGACGGCAGGCGCAGGTCGCGCAGCAGCTCGGCGGTGAGCACGGTGCCGGAGGTTATGGCCTCCTCCACCGTTCCACTCTTGAGCGCCAGCGCCACCGTCTGCCCTTCCAGCAGCTCCACGAGTTCGCCGTCACGCACCTCGTTGACGCGCATCTTCTCCTCGCCCTCGAGCTTGCGGACGTCACCGATCCGCTCACCGCGATCCTTCTCGACGACCTGGTCCTCGATCCGTGAGAAGATCTTGACGTCGATGACGACTCCCTCCATACCCGGTGAGACCTTGAGCGAGGAATCCTTCACGTCCTTCGCCTTCTCACCAAAGATCGCCGTCAGCAGCTTCTCCTCCGGACTCAGCTCGGTCTCACCCTTCGGCGTGATCTTGCCGACCAGGATGTCGCCAGGCTTCACCGACGCGCCGATGCGCACGATGCCGCGCTCGTCGAGATCCACCAGGGCCTCCTCGGCCACGTTGGGAATCTCGCGCGTGATCTCCTCCTGCCCGCGCTTGGTGTCGCGGACGTGCAGCTCGAGCTCCTGGATGTGGATCGACGAGTAGACGTCGTCCTTCACCAGACGCTCGCTGAGTACGATGGCGTCCTCGAAGTTGTGACCGTACCATGGCATGAACGCCACGGTGACGTTGGCGCCGAGGGCCAACTGCCCCATCTCCGTCGCGGCACCGTCGGCCAGCACCTGACCTTCCGTCACCCGCTGACCCAGCGTGACCAGTGGCCGCTGGTTGATCGCCGTGTCCTGGTTGGTGCGCCAGTACTTCTTGAGCGGGTAACGGTCGTGCTGGGTGAGTCGGGCCAGCGGTCGATCGGACGAGCGCCGGTCGGCGCCGCGGTTCCGCTCGCCAGCGTGTCCCGCATCGACGATGATCTCGTCGGCGGTGACGCGGCTGACCACACCAGCCCTGCTGGCAATGACGACAGCGCCCGAATGGCGGGCCACCGTCTCTTCCAGTCCCGTGCCGACGACCGGCGTCTGCGGGTTGAGGAGTGGTACCGCCTGGCGCTGCATGTTCGAGCCCATGAGGGCCCGGTTGGCGTCGTCGTGCTCCAGGAACGGAATGAGGGCGGCGGCAATCGACACCAACTGTTCCGGTGCGACGTCCATGAACTCGATCCGGTCCGGTGCCACGAGCGGGAAATCGCCCTCGCGGCGGCAGAGCACGAGCGGGTTGACGAAGGTGCCGTCAGGATTCAGGAGCGCGTTCGCCTGGGCGATGGTCGCTCCCTCCTCCCGGTTGGCATCCAGCCACGCCAGTTCGCCCGTCACCTGACCATCGCGAATGACACGATATGGTGTCTCCACGAAGCCCAGGTCGTTCACCCGGGCGTAGGTCGCCAGCGAAGTGATGAGGCCGATGTTCGGTCCTTCCGGCGTCTCGATCGGGCACATGCGTCCGTACTGCGAATAGTGGACGTCACGCACCTCGAAGCCGGCGCGCTCACGAGTGAGGCCGCCAGGTCCGAGCGCCGAGAGACGACGCTTGTGCGTCAACTCGGCGAGCGGATTGGTCTGGTCCATGAACTGGCTGAGCTGCGACGATCCGAAGAATGCCTGGATCACGGCCGACACCGTTCTGGCGTTCACCAGATCGTCGAGCGAGATCTTCTCCGGGTCGGTGTTGATCGACATCCGCTCCTTGACCAGGCGCGCCATGCGCGAGAGGCCGACGGAGAACTGGTTGGCGATGAGCTCACCGACCGACCGGATGCGCCTGTTGCCCAGGTGATCGATGTCGTCGGTGTGACCGCGTCCCTCGTGGAGTTCGACGAGGTAGCGGACGATGGCCACGAAATCCTCCTTCGTGAGCACCGTGACATTAGCCGGCGTGTCGAGGACCAACCGCTGGTTGATCTTGTAGCGACCGACGCGACCGAGGTCATAGCGCTTGGGGCTGAAGAAGAGCCGCTCGAGCGCCTGACGGGCTGTCTCCCGGTTGGGGGCCTCGCCGGGCCTCAGGAGGGCGTAGATCTGCTTGAGGGCGATCTCCTCGCCCTCATCGCTCTCCACCCGACGATCCTCCTTCTTCACCTTGTCCAGGACGTGCCCGGTGGGGTCCTTGGCCAGGGTGTTCTTGATCAGCACCGACTCGGCACGCCCGGAGGCGACAAAGACGGAGACGAAGGTCACGCCTGCCTTGCGCAGCTTCTTGGCCAGCGCCTCGGTCACCATCTGGTGCGTCTCGGCCAGTACCTCACCGCTCTCCACGTCCACGACGTCGCGGGCGAGTTCGCGGGGCTTGTCGCGCTCACCCGCGTCGAACGCTTCCAGCTCGTCGCGGAGGTCGATCGTCATGTACGAGGCGAATACCTTCACCCGCTCCACGCCCTGACGGCGAAGGCGGTTGTAGATCTCCTCGGTCAGCTCGTCGCCCTCGCGCACCAGCAGGTCGCTCTCGGCGCGCTCGCGCTCGGCGCGTGCCTTCTTCGTGCGGAGCTTGGGTGCATCCTCATCGGTTTCCTCACCGGCGAGCGACAGGTCCTCGGCGATCACCGCGCCGAGCACCTCGCGCGTCTCGGCGCGTCCGTGACGGTCGCGCGTGAGGTCGATCTCGCGCACGGCGAAGAAGAGGCGCAGCAGGTCCGAGTCCGAGCCGTAACCAAAGGCACGGAGGAGTGCCGTCGCCGGGAACTTCTTCTTCTTGTCGATGTGGACGTAGATCACGTCGTGGATGTCCACCGTGAACTCCACCCACGAACCGCGGAAGGGGATTATGCGAGCGCTGATCAGGCGCTGGCCGTTCGGGTGGGTGCTCTCCTCGAACACGACCCCTGGCGAGCGGTGCAACTGGCTGACGATGACGCGCTCGGCGCCGTTGATGACGAACGTCCCCAGCTTGGTGATGAGGGGGAGTTCGCCGAGATAGACTTCCTTCTCGATGATGTTGCGCGGACGCTTGACGTCGTTGACCTCCTCGTTGATGACGAGTTGCAGCGTCGCCTTGAGCGGCGCCGAGTAGGTCATATCGCGCTCTATGCACTCCTCGACGGAGTACTTGGGCTCCCCGAGGGAGTAGCGGACGAACTCGAGGGAGAAATTCTCGTGGACGTCAGTGATGGGGAACAGGTCCTTGAAGACGCGCTCCAGCCCCACATCCTCACGGTCGTGGGCGGCGGCGTCGAGTTGCAGCAAGGCCTCGAAGGCACGCGTCTGAATATCGAGGAGGTGTGGCATGTCCATCCCCGAGTCGAGCTTCCCGAAGGAGATCTGCTTCATCATGTCAGCCATATATCACCCGCACGCAGGCGAAAACAGCCCCGCCCCCGCTCCTCGGCGCGAAGCCGAGGCGGGACGAGGCAACGAAGACTTCAGTTGTAATGCGAAGGTAATAATATACACTATCGCGTCGAAGTCAGGAAGTCGGCCGGAGCGCCAGACCCACGCCGACGGCGTGGCGCACCCACGGCGGTGAGGCCGCGAAGCCGGGGACCGGGCGTCCGGGCGCATGGAAGGCCACCGCTGGCCAACCGGGCGCTGGAGCGCACGGTGCCCGGCCTCCCGACCAGGCACCGCGGCCAGCCTACTTGATCTCGACCCCGGCGCCCTGCTCCTCGAGCTTGGCCTTGATCGCAGTTGCCTCCTCCTTGGAAACACCGCCCTTGACCTCCGACGGTGCGCCGTCGACGAGGTCCTTGGCTTCCTTCAGGCCCAGGCCGGTGATCTCGCGGACCACCTTGATGACCTGGATCTTCTTTGCTCCCGCTTCCTTGAGCATCACCGCGAACTCGGTCTGCTCCTCGGCAGCCGGAGCAGCCGCAGCGGCGCCGGCCGCAGGGGCGGCGCCAACCGGGGCGGCAGAGATCGTTACGTTGAACTTCTCCTTGAAGGCATCGATCAGGTCCTTCAGGTCGAGCACGGACATGTTGCCGATCGCGTCGAGGATCTCGTCCTTGCTGAGCGTCGCGTTTGCCATGATGGTAATCTCCTAGATAAAACCCAGACGACTGGATGAGTCCTGGGGCGTGGTCAGGCAGTACGCCTGGGGTTTCAGGCGCTCTCGCGCTGGCTGGCCAGCGCATCGAGGGCTCCAACGAACATGTACAGCATCCCGTTCAGCGCGCCTGCAAAGGCGGCCAGGGGTGACTGCAGACCGCCGGCAAGCTCGGCAAGCATCTGCTCGCGCGAGGGTAGCTCGGCCAACTGCTTGACCTCCTCGGCACCGATCGCGCGACCATCGAGCATACCCCCCTTGACGCTGGGACGCTGGTCGTTCTCTCGGGCAAAATCCGTGAGTACCTTGGCCGCCGCTACCGGGTCAGTGCCAACCACGACACCCGTCGGGCCGCGCAGCCGGTCACCACCGCCAAGGCCGCTCTCGCTAACCGCGCGGAGCGCCAGCGTGTTCTTGATGACCAGGTACTCGACGTCGGCCCGGCGGAAACGACGACGGAGTTCCGTCATCCGCTTCACGTTGAGCCCGCTGAAGTCGGTGTAGTAGAGCGCCGAGGCGCCCACCATCTTTTCCTTGAGCTCTCTGACGAGCTGTTCCTTGTCGCTTCGCTTCATCGCCGGTTACCGGAAAGGCGTGGTGTCGACGCGCACGCCCGGGCCCATCGTACTGGACAGGGCGACGTTGCGGACGTAGACCCCCTTCGCCGCGCTCGGCTTCGCGCGGACGATCTGGTCCATGAAGGCGGCGAAGTTCGTCTCCAGCGCCTCCAACGGGAAGGAGACCTTGCCGATGGCGGCGTGGACGTTCCCCGTCTTGTCGACGCGGAACTCGATCTTGCCCGCCTTCACCTCGCGGACCGCCCGCTCGACATCGAAGGTCACCGTACCGGCCTTGGGGTTCGGCATGAGGCCACGTGGACCGAGGACACGGCCCAACTGACCCACCTGACCCATCTGGTCCGGCGTGGCTATCATGACGTCGAAGTCGGTCCAGCCCTCCTTGATGCGCGGGATGTGCTCGACGCCGACAAAATCGGCGCCGGCGGCCTCCGCCTCACGCGCCTTGTCGCCCACGGCGATCACCAGCACGCGGACGGCCTTGCCCGTGCCGGCGGGAAGCACGACGGTACCGCGCACCACCTGGTCGGCGTGGCGCGGATCGACGCCGAGGCGAACTGCCACCTCGATGCTCTCATCAAACTTCGCGAAGGCGTTCTCCTTCACGAAGGTCAGCGCCTCACGCGCCGGAACGCTCACGTCCACGTTACGGTTGGCGGCGGCCGCCTGATATTTCTTGCCGACCCTGGGCATCAGTCGCGTACCTCGATACCCATGGACCGCGCCGCCCCGGCAACCATCGCCATGGCCGACTCGATCGACTCCGTGTTCAGGTCCGGCATCTTGACCTCAGCAATCTTTCGCACCTGGGCCGATGTGACCGAAGCCACCTTGGTCCGATTGGGCGCGCCCGACCCCTTCTCCACCCCCGCCTCCTTCTTGAGGAGCACCGCGGCTGGCGGCGTCTTCAGGACGAAGGTGAAGGACTTGTCCGCGTAGATCGTCACCTCGACCGGGAGGATCGTATCCAGGCCCTGCGTCCGAGCGTTGAACTCCTTGCAGAAACCCATGATGTTGATCCCCTGGGGGCCGAGGGCCGTTCCCACGGGAGGAGCCGGAGTCGCCTTGCCCGACGGAATCTGGAGCTTGACGAACCCCGTTACCTTCTTTGCCATTCCTTAGCCTCTCACGTATGGGAGCCCGTCATGCGGACCCCGTACTCCCACGAAAGCTTCGCGTCGTCGTGGTAGCGACGATGGTGGCAGGCAGACCCGACCGGCCACCGGTTCCAGCACTCCATTCGATACCGCTTCGTCAGTACCCCTGCAGTTGCAGGTAATCCAACTCGACACTCGTCGGCCGCCCGAACAGGCTCACCGATACGCGCACCTTGCCCTTGTCCGCGAGCACCTCCTCCACCGTACCATTGAAATCGGTGAACGGACCCTCGGTGATCTGCACCGCCTGTCCGACGAGGAAGGGGATCTCCTCCTTCGGCTCCTCGGTTGCCGCCTCGTCGACGACACCCAGCAGCCGATTGACCTCGTCCGGCCGCAGTGCCATCGGCGTCCGGTCGTGACCCACGAACTTGATCACGCCCTGGATGCTGTTGACGATATGGGCAGTCTCCTGGTTCCAGATCATCTCGACCAGCACGTAGCCAGGATAGATCTTCCGCTCGACGGTGACCTTCTTGCCGTTCTTGACCTCGACCACCTCGTGCGTCGGTACGAGCGCCTGGCGAACCGGGCGCTCTTCCGGCGGCAACGGATCGGCCTCGATCTTCCGGGTGATGAAGTTGCGGACCTTGTTCTCGTGGCCGGCGGTGGTCTGGATGGCGTACCAGCGGTGCTCCATCGTCAGCTACCGAATATGGCCGGCAACCAGCGAACGAGGATCTGCTGGAGCACGACGTCCATCAACCAGATGACGGCGCCGATGAACAGCGACAGCGCGATCACGCCGATCGAGAGCTGCCTCACCTGCGGCAGGTCCGGCCAGGTGACGCGCTTCATCTCGGTGACGACCTCGTTGTAGAACAGCCGCATCCGCTGGAATGCGTTCCGATGCTCGACGACGTCGGTAGAGGCCATGGTTACTTCGTTTCCTTGTGCAGCGTATGGGCGTTGCAGCGCGGGCAGTGCTTCTTCCACTCGACACGCTCCGGATGGAGCCGCTTGTTCTTGTCGGTGAAGTAATTGCGGTTCTTGCACTCGCTACAGGCGAGAATGATCTTGTCGCGCGGCATTTAACAGCAGGGTTGCAGGTTCGTTTGTGCGAGGTGTCCAGCTCGTGCGGCACGGGGCCGCCGGGGCACCGGGCGGGGATGAAGGCGCGTCTCCGCCCCGTCTCCCACGCCGATGCTCCAGCAGGCCGCGATTACTTGAGGATCTTGGTGACGACGCCGGCGCCGACGGTGCGGCCACCCTCGCGGATCGCGAAGCGCAGCCCCTCGTCCATGGCGATCGGGATGATAAGGTCGATCGTCATCTGCACGTTGTCGCCCGGCATCACCATCTCCATACCTTCCGGAAGCTCCACCGTACCCGTCACGTCCGTCGTGCGGAAGTAGAACTGCGGACGGTAACCCTTGAAGAACGGCGTGTGCCGGCCACCCTCCTCCTTCGTCAGAACGTACACCTCGGCATGGAAGTGCGTGTGGGGCGTGATCGAGCCCGTCTTCGCCAGCACCATACCGCGCTCGATGTCCTCCTTGCCCACACCACGAAGCAGGAGACCCACGTTGTCGCCTGCCCGACCCTCGTCGAGAAGCTTGCGGAACATCTCCACGCCCGTCACCACCGTCTTCTTCTCGGAGTTGAAGCCCACCAGCTGGACCTCCTCCCCAACCTTCACGATCCCGCGCTCGATACGACCCGTCGCAACCGTACCACGGCCCGTGATCGAGAACACGTCCTCGACCGGCATCAGGAACGGCTTGTCGGTGTCGCGCTCGGGCTGCGGGATGTAGCTGTCCAGGGCGTCCATCAGCTCGCCGATCTTCGAGCCCCACTCGCTCGTCGGATCGCCCGACTCCAGTGCCTTCAGCGCCGAGCCCTTGATGATCGGGATATCGTCGCCCGGGAAGTTGTACGCCGAGAGAAGCTCCCGTACCTCCAGCTCCACCAGCTCCAGAAGCTCCGGATCGTCCACCATGTCCACCTTGTTCATGAACACGACGATGTACGGAACGTTCACCTGACGCGCCAGAAGGATGTGCTCGCGAGTCTGCGGCATCGGGCCATCGGCCGCCGATACCACCAGGATCGCGCCATCCATCTGCGCCGCTCCGGTGATCATGTTCTTCACGTAGTCGGCGTGGCCCGGGCAGTCCACGTGAGCGTAGTGACGAGCCTTCGACTCGTACTCCACGTGCGATGTCGCGATCGTGATCCCACGATCCCGCTCCTCGGGCGCGCGGTCGATCTGGTCGAACGCGACCTTGCTCGCCATGCCCTGCGCCGCCTGAATCGCCGTGATCGCCGCCGTCAACGTCGTCTTCCCGTGGTCGACGTGACCGATCGTTCCAACGTTCACGTGCGGCTTCGTCCGCTCAAATTTCGTCTTGGCCATGACTCAAGGTTCCGAATGCGAAGGGTTGACGCCCGACGAAGGACGACGAATCACGGACGCGATGCCCCGGCGGGGCCTCCGTCCGTATCCTCCATCCTCTGACACCGCCACGACCGGCATGGGACCCGGACCGCATCCCAGCAGGATGCGGAAACGGACCATGAGCGCGGATGTCCTCAGTGCTGATGAAGCCTCCAGACATCGCGACACCCCCCGGGAAGACATGGCGGTGACGCCTCACACCAGGCGCTGGGCGCGTATGGCGGGAAACCACGAAACGTACCACCACGATTGATCGTCTGCAACCCCCTCCGCGCCATCCCCGGGGCCATGACGCCGCACGGCCCCGCCAGCGCCTGGGCGCCAACGGGGCCGTGCGAGAGCTCGCGATCGGGATTGAACCGATGACCTCACCCTTACCAAGGGTGTGCTCTGCCAACTGAGCTACGCGAGCGAGCAGAACCGAACAGATGCAAGCTTCTCTTGCTTGCCCAACAGTGCTCAAGCGGGAGACGGGACTCGAACCCGCGACATCAAGCTTGGAAGGCTAGCGCTCTACCAGCTGAGCTACTCCCGCAGGCCTGTACGCCCAGCACGCCACCGGCAACGCTGAACGCCCTGTCTCAAACTACTACCAGAACCGACAACTTCCAATATTGCCGCCGACCCCCGGTCAGCCGACCGGATGGCTGGACCAGCCGATGGTGGGGGAAGGATTCGAACCTTCGAAGGCTTGCGCCGTCAGATTTACAGTCTGATCCCGTTGGCCACTTGGGTACCCCACCGGGCCCGCAGCCATCGGTATCACTGCCGCGAGAGACAGGGATTGTAGCGGCGCCGTGGAGCAAAGTCAACGGATGGAAGCGACCCACCTCGCGCCGATCCCAACTGCCCGGTCGAGCACCCGCAGGAGCCGCCCGATGACTGCAAATGCGACAAGCTGGCGGTGGGATTCGAACCCACGACCTACCGCTTACAAGGCGGTTGCTCTGGCCAACTGAGCTACGCCAGCAACTGCCGACCGGAGAGCGTCGATCGGCTCCTGCTGTCTGCCACAATCCGTGAAATCTACACGATCGACAAGGCTGCCGGGAGCCACACCAGCCTCTGCGATCTACCCGGGCATGACGCCACAGTACCGGTGAGCGGCGCCACCCGCCGGACCTCGTCAGTGGAAGCGTTCCAGGACCGTGCCCGAGGGCGTATCCCGCACCTGCCAGCCCGCCTCACCCAGTTCGTCCCTGATCAGGTCGGCAGACGCGAAGTCGCGCCCTGCCCGCGCCGCTGCCCGCGCCGTCCGTCGTTCAATGGCCCAGGCAATGCCCTCCGACCCCGCCGACGGCGCCTGGCCGTCCACAGACCCGGCCGCCGCTTCCCCGCCCTCCGGCTCCGTCGCGCCGAGCAGGAGTTCCACCGTGCCATCCGGCGCCACCCGTGTCACGTCGGGCTCCACGTCGAGCACTCCGTTGATGAGTGCGTAGACCTCGCGCGCCCTGACGACCGCCCCGACGTCGTTGCCCCGCCGATCCAGTTCGGCGTTCCCCTCGCTGACGAAGGTGAAGAGCGCGGCCATCGCTTCCGGCCCGTTCAGGTCATCAGCCAGCGCCTCCCGCACGGCCGCCTCGGCACGCTCGGCGGAGGCGGCCAGGGCCGGCGTGCCGGCCGCGGCGTCGCGTAGCCGACCGGCAAAGCCACCTATCCGGCGCACCGCCTCCGCCGAGGCGTCCAGTGCCTCCTCGGTGAAGTTCAACTGCTTCCGGTAATGGGTGGAGAAGATGAAATGTCGCAACGCCGCCGCCGAGCTGCCGGCCTCCCGCAACTCCTTCACGGTGGAAACGTTCCCTACCCGCTTCGCCATCTTCGAATTGTCCACCAGCAGGAACTCACCGTGGCACCAGACACGACTGAACGTCTTGCCGGTCGCCCCTTCGGACTGCGCGATCTCATCCTCGTGATGCGGGAAGATGAGGTCGATCCCTCCGCAGTGAAGATCCAGCGTCTCGCCAAGGATATCCATCGCCATCGCCGAGCATTCCAGGTGCCAGCCCGGACGACCTCGACCCCACGGGGAGTCCCACGCCGCTGCCGCCGCCTCGTCCTCGGCCTTGGCTGCCTTCCAGAGGGCAAAGTCGCGGGCATTCTCCTTCGAATAGTCGTCGTGCGCTACCCTCGCTCCTGGCTTGAGCTGGCGCGTATCCAGCCTTGACAGCCTGCCATATGTCGGGAAGCGGTCGATCGCGAAGTAGACCGAATGGTCGTCCGCCTGGTAGGCGAGCCCGTTCTCCATCAGCCGCTCGACGAGCGCTATCATCTGCGGGATGTAGTCCGTCGCCCTCGGATAGTGCTCGGCGGGCTGGATCCTCAGGTACTTCCGGTCAGCGTGAAAGATCTCGATCACCGGGTCCGTCACCTGATCGATCGTCTTTCCGAGTTCGCTGGCGCGCTGGATGATCTTGTCCTCGACGTCGGTGAGGTTCATGACCTGATTCACCTTCCAGCCGCGCAACTGCAGCGCTCGCCGCAGCAGGTCCTCGAACAGGAATGTGCGGAAGTTCCCCAGGTGGGCAGGGTTGTAGACGGTGGGTCCGCATGTGTACATGCGGACGGTGTCGTCATGGGCTGGAGCGAACGGCTCGACGCGGCGAGTGAGCGTGTTGTAAAGCCGGAAGTCGGTCATGCGGACGGCGGCGGGAACGGGAACGGGAAAGGCGGTGCGCGCGAGGCCAGGCCTGACGACGGATGTCCGTCGATCGACGGAGGGATGCCCCGCCTCGCCGAAGCTAGGGGGGACCCGGGGCGGTTGCAACGGGCGCGACGACGCCGGAGGAGGGCGCGCACGCCTGCTCCAGCCCCGGTTCCAGCTCCCGCTCCAACTCCCGCTCCATGGCCTCCGGCCCTCCGCAGAGCGTGGTGAACGCCTGACGTTCGGCCACGCGTTGCATCCTGCCCGGCTCGCGACGTGCCGAGTGGCGCCCGCTGGACAGCGCGATCGTCACCAACGGAGCGAGGGGAGCACAGTGGCCAGACGGCCCGGCCATGACGACGGTACAACCGGAACCAGTCAGCGCGTCGAGTACGGCCGCCTCGAGCAGCATCGGCGCGGCCCCTGGCGACGCACCTGCCCTACGTCCCGCGCTCGCGACAGGATCGCCATCCAGGACATCGATCGCTTCGCGTCGATCAAGAAATAGCCAGCGGGCACCAGCGACGACGGCAGCGGCCGTCGCCACCAGCCGGACGGCCACGGGTGGCATCTCGACGACCCGCCTCCCGAGCGAACCAGCCAGCGCGCAGCGCCGCGCCACCCGGGCAACCAGGAGATCGGCAGCGGCCTGACCGCGCTCGGGCGGCACCGCCGCCTGGAGCACGTCGCTGACGGTCTGACAGGCATAGGGCCGCCAGCCTGCCCCGACGAGCGCCCGCGGTGGCGGCGGCACGATGAGTCCACTGGCGGCGCGCCAGACAACAGAACCACGGTCCGGCGTTACGAGGCCGGCCAGGCAACGAAGCAGGGTTACCGGCCCCAGGCCGCCCCCCACGAGGGCCGTCGAGCGGCCGGCCTTCACGGAGAGCGACAGGTCGCGCAGCACGGCGTGACGCCAGCGGTGAGCATCCAGCTCCGCATCGTAGCTCTTCCAGAGAGCCCTGCAGGACACCGATGCTGCGGCAATGGCTTGGGCTTTGTCCATGCCCGGAGTCTCGGGCCCGGGAGTTCACCACGCACAATCGCGCAACGGCAGCCCGCGTCGAAACCACGCCGTCGCCAGGGTCGCGTCGATCGACGGCGGCCGAGGCTGGTCAGGCGGGAAGACGGGACGCTGCCGCGTCGGCTCCGGTCAGTGGGCCGAGCGAGAGGATGTCCGGAGGCGGACCAGCGGGCACCAGCACTCCGCCGCGCGCCGCCGGCAGGCGCAGCACCAGCATCCGGTCCCGGGCCCGCTGCCGGAAGCCCTGGCCCTCGTAGATGCGGTTGATCAGGATGCGCCGCACGACAACCATGAGCGCCGCCAGCGCCGGCACCGCCACGAGTAGCCCGGTGATGCCGAGCAGCTTCCCGAAGATGAGCACGGCGACGATGGTGAGCACGGGCGGCAGCTTCACGTTGCGCGCCATGATCAGGGGCGCCACGAGGTTGCTCTCCAGCAGGTGGATGACCACACCCAGCAGTATCACCAGGAGCGCCTGGGTTCCGCCCGCCGGTCCATCCAGGACGAACAGGGCCGGCAGCAACGTCGACACCAGCGTGCCGAAGAACGGCACGATCGCGACGACACCGGTGAACACCCCGAAGGTGAGCCAGTAGGGCACGCCGAGCAGATACAGCCCCACGGCGGTCAGGGCAGCCAGGATCGTCATGGCCAGCAGTTGCCCCACGATCCAGTGCCGTAGCGTGTCGCCCAGGTCGTGGAGTACGTCGCGCACGAGATCCCGATGCAGCGGATGGAACAGCGCGATCAACCACTCCCGGTAGAGGCCGGGATAGAGAGCGAGGTAGATGCTCATGATGATCACGGCAAAGACGTTGATCGCCCCGTGGAGCACCGAGACCAGCTTGGGTACCAGGTTCTCGAAGTAGATCCCGACCTGCTGCCAGGCCGCGCCCAGCAGCCTGTGCTCCCCCGACCCCAGGGTATCAGCGATGCCCGGAAGCCGAGCAAGGCTGGCTTCCAGGCGGGTCTCCCAGGTGGTGATGTACTCCGGCAGCACCCGAACCAGCGACTGTGTCTGCTGGACGATGGGTGGCACCAGCACCCAGACGAAGCCGGCCACCACGGCCACGCTGAACAGCAGCGCAGCGGCGAATGCCAATTGATGCGGCATCCGGAAACGGGCGACCAGGAAGTCGGTGATCGCGCCCAGGTAGAGCGCGATCAGGATGGCGATGAAGAGGAGGATCAGTACATCGGCCACTGCCCCGAACAGCCAGAGCAGCAGGATCGTCATCACCGCCGCGGCCAGCAGCGGTCCGGCGCGGAACCGGCCGCCGGGCGCGGCGGTGGTGCTCAACTGTTGGTGGCCTGGTCGGGGAGTTCCTCCACCTCGGCCTCCTCGGCATCTGCTGGAGCCGCCTTGCCCTCACCCGGCTTGAGCTGACGGTTGGCGGCCGGCGAACCCGCGGGCAGGACGCCCATCTTCTGCTTGAGGGCGAGCAACTGCATCTCGGCGTTCGCGCCGCTCGCACCCGCCTCCAGCGCCTTGAAGTCGGCCGACAGCCGGTCACCGCTGAACTCCTCGTCGATCTCCGCCGACGCCCGGATCTGCCGTTCGCTCTGCTCGATGCGCTCTTCCATCCGCGCGAAGGCCTCGAACGCCGACCGCTCGGAGAGCGACGACATGGTCTCGCTGATCCGCTTCTGCGCCTGGGCGCGACGCTGGCGAGCGAGCAGGAGGTTCTTCTTGCGCTTCGCCTCCTCGATCCTGTCGTTCAGGTCACGGAGGGAGTTCTTGAGCGCCTCGGTGTCATGCCGATGGCGACCCCAGGTGTCCTCGAGTTGACGAGCATGCTCCACATGCTCGGTGTGGCGCACCAGTGCCTGCTTGGCCAGATCATCGCGCCCCTGCTGGATGGCGAGCATCGCCTTCTGCTCCCAGTCCTGGGCCTGGCGGATCTCACCATCGGCCTGGTCGCGCAGACGCTTCTCATCGGCGATTGCGCTGGCCACCTGCTGCTTGGCCTTCACGAGCTGGTCGCGCATGTCGATGATGATCTGATTCAACATCTTCTCGGGGTCCTCGGCCGAGTTGATCAGATCATTGATGTTCGACTTGAGCAGCGACGAAAAGCGATCGAAGATACCCATACTCAACGCTCCTCACGGTACGACGCCAGTTCGCGCAGGTGCGACGACAGGGCCAGGGTCATGCTCTCATAGGTTGCCAGGAACTCCTCGTAGTCGAGATGAGACAGTTCCAGGGTCTCGGTGAGCACGATGTCATCACCCTCTATGCCATAGGAGCCATGGAGGAGATCCATCGCGTTCAGTTCCAGCAGTCGTCGGTTGAGGCCGGCGCAGCGGGCGTCGTCCTCGGGAATGGTCATCACCTTCACCCGCAGTATCACAACGGGCGGCGAGTAATGGACCACCACATCCAGGTCCAATGCTCCGCCTGGCCGCACGAGCCACAGCCCGTTCTCGACCTCGGAGTAGCTGGTTCCTTCCGAGCCAAGACGGTCCAGATACGATTCAATGTCGTCGCGAGTCACCATGCCGCACTCTCTTGTTGAGGCTGAGTGGCCCTACGTGCTGCCGGGGTCGGGTGTTTCGGCAAGATAGTACCATGGTCGCTGACGGACGAGGGGTGCGTCGTCGGTAGTGGCCGCACCTCGCTCGTCAGGAGCTGTCCGGACGACGTCGTGCGGGCCGTCCCTCGAGGCCCTGCTTCGCCGCCGATCGCTTTCCGGTCGGGGAGTTGGCCGCCGACCTTCTCGACGTCCGTGCAGGTGCGTTCGACTCCATGGGCGCCGTCTTCGCAGGCAGGGATTCTCCGGACCTGGATGCGTCCGTCGCCGCCGATGCCGCGGATTTCATGGCTGCCCTGGCTGACTTCGCTGTCCTGGCTGCTGCCGCGGCTGCCTTCGGCGTCTTCGTCGTTCCGGCAGTCCTCGATGGCCGCGATGATGGCGAGCCGCTTGGCGTGGAGCCGGTTTCGAGTGACGAAGCTCCGGCTCCATTCCCGTTGGAGGCAGCCATCGATCGGAGCAACGGACGCAGGTAGCGTCCGGTATACGAGGCCGCCACGCTGGCCACGTGCTCCGGCGCCCCTTCGGCCACGATGGTACCACCACGCTCACCGCCGCCCGGACCCAGATCGATGATCCAGTCGGCTGTCTTGATCACGTCCAGGTTGTGCTCTATGACCACCACCGTGTTGCCCCGCTCCACCAGTCGATGGAGCACTTCCAGCAGCATCCGGACGTCCTCGAAGTGCAGTCCGGTAGTTGGCTCGTCCAGGATGTAGAAGGTGCGCCCGGTGTCGCGCTTGGAGAGCTCCGTGGCGAGCTTGACACGCTGCGCCTCGCCCCCGGAGAGCGTCGTCGCACTCTGCCCCAGATGGATGTAGCCCAGGCCGACCTCGGTGAGCGTTCGCAGCTTCGTGGCGATCCGGGGCTGGTTCTCGAACAGACTCAAGGCGTCGACGACCGTGAGTTCGAGCACGTCGGCAATGGTGTAACCACGGAAGCGCACCTCGAGGGTCTCCCGGTTGTATCGCCTTCCCTTGCAGACGTCGCAGGGAACGTAGACATCGGGCAGGAAGTGCATCTCGATCTTCACCAGGCCGTCGCCCTGGCACGACTCACACCGCCCGCCCTTCACGTTGAAGGAGAAGCGGCCGGGCCCGTAACCGCGGATCCTGGCCTCCGGCATTTCGGCAAAGAGCTCACGAATGGGCGTGAAGAGCCCGGTGTAGGTGGCCGGGTTGGATCGCGGCGTACGCCCGATGGGGCTCTGATCGATGTCTATGACCTTGTCCAGATGCTCCAGGCCGAGCAGGCGGTCGTGGGCACCCGGGACCACGCGCGACCGGTAGAAGTGGCGGGCGAGCGCGCGATGGAGGATGTGCTCGGTGAGCGTCGACTTTCCCGACCCCGACACGCCGGTGATGGCGACGAAGGTGCCCAGGGGGATCTGGATATCCAGATGTCGAAGATTGTGCTCATGGGCATTCTCGATCCGCAACAGGCGCGACGGGTCCGGCGCTCGGCGCGTCTCCGGAACAGCGATGCTTCGTGCGCCGGAGAGATACTGGCCGGTGAGCGACTCAGGATGCGCGATGATGTCGTCGACGCTTCCCGCCGCTACCACGCGACCTCCATGGCGGCCAGCACCGGGTCCCATGTCGACGAGGAAGTCGGCGGCGCGCATGGTGTCCTCGTCGTGCTCCACGACGATGACCGTATTGCCCAGGTCCCGGAGCTTGCGGAGCGTGCCGAGCAGCCGCTCGTTGTCGCGCTGGTGAAGTCCGATGGATGGCTCGTCGAGGATATACAGCACCCCCACCAGCCGCGAGCCGATCTGTGTAGCCAGGCGAATGCGCTGCGCCTCGCCCCCCGACAGCGACTCCGCTGAACGGTTGAGCGTCAGGTAGTCCAGGCCCACGTCGGCGAGAAAGCGCAGGCGCTCGCGCACCTCCTTCAGGATGGGGCCGGCGACCTCGGCGTCCAGACCGGCCTTGCCCGGCCCTCGCACCGGCAACCCCTCAGCCCATGCAAGGGCGTCGGTTATGGAGAATCCCACAACGTCGCCAATCGATGTTCCAACCACGGTCACCGCCAGCGATTCCGGCCGTAGACGTCGGCCACCGCAGTCCTGGCACGGGTGGGCCATCATGTAGGCTTCGAGTTCCGCCTTCACGCTATCCGACGTCGTCTCGTCGTGTCGTCGCTGCACCGAAGCGAGTATCCCTTCCCATTGCAACGCCGGCTTCGCGCCGCGCGGCGACCGGTTGGAAGCTCGACGCGTGGCCGAGGCGCCATCGGCGCCATGGAGCAGCACATACCGCGCGCGCTCGGGGATCTCGCTCCACGGGCTCTCGAGGTCGAACTCCAACTCCCTCGCCAGCCCGGGAAGGATGACCTTGCGCAGGTAACCATCGGGCTCGCCCCACGGCAGGACCACGCCCTCGAGGAGACCGAGATCGTGATCTCCGATGACGAGCTGGGCACTGACTTCGCGGCGTGTGCCGAGCCCGCTGCAGGCAGCACAGGCGCCGAATGGCGAGTTGAAGGAGAAGTTGCGGGGCTCCAGTTCCGGCATCGAGATACCACACGATGGGCAGCCGTATCGCTCCGAGAAGAAATTGTGCTCGGCCGCCCTGTCGCTTCCGGCCAGCGGATGGCGAACCACCTCGACCATCCCGTCGGCGAGACGGAGCGCGGTCTCCACGGAATCGGCGAGCCGGCCACGATCCTCATCCCTAACCACCAGCCGGTCCACGACGACCGCGATATCGTGGTTCTGTCGACGGTTCAGCTTTGGTGGTCGTTCCAGCTCCACCAACTCGCCATCCACCACGGCGCGCACGAAGCCCTGCTTGCGCGCATCCTCGAACAGTTCGCGGAACTCGCCCTTCCGTCCCCGCACCAGCGGCGCCAGAACCTCCAGACGGGTTCCGGTGGGCCACGAGAGGATGGTCGCGGCGATCTGGACCGGGCTCTGACGCTCCACCGCACGGCCACACTGGGGGCAGTGCGGCACGCCCGCGCGAGCGAAGAGAAGGCGGAGATAGTCGTAGATCTCCGTGACCGTGCCGACAGTGGAGCGCGGATTGTGGCCAGCCGACTTCTGCTCTATGGAGATCGCCGGCGAGAGCCCCTCGATCAGGTCCACATCGGGCTTCTCCATCAGCCCGAGGAACTGGCGTGCGTACGCCGAGAGCGACTCGACGTACCGTCGCTGTCCTTCGGCGTAGATGGTGTCAAAGGCCAGGGATGATTTTCCCGAGCCGGAGAGTCCGGTTATGACTGTGAGCCTGTCGCGCGGGATCGTGAGATCGACATCGCGCAGGTTATGCTCGCGGGCACCACGAATGATCAGCGCATCTTCCGACATATCCGGATAAAGTTGGCGGTCGGACCGTTCGCCGACAAGACTGTCTACCCCGTCAGCGATCCTCTCCAGGTCAAGTCCCTTCACCCCTCCGTCGCCGCGCCTTAGGTTGACTGTCGACCGGCTCTCCGTCAGCGAGACCAATCCCCGCCGGTTAGATTGCGCAGTCCGCTCATGAGGCACATGCCGCACACAGACACCGTAACGGTACTCACCACGGTCGCCACGCCGGACGAGGCGGAATCGCTCGTCCGAACCCTTCTTGAACGGCGCCTCATCGCCTGCGGCACATTCCTGCCAGGCGCCAGGTCGCTTTACCGCTGGGAGGGCAAGATTGCTGACGAGACGGAGGTGATGATCATCCTGAAGACTCGATCAGCACGGCTTGCCGGGCTCGAAGCGGCCTTCGCCGAGTTGCACCCGTACAAGGTGCCCGAGTTGCTCGCGCTTCCGGTGACCGCCGGGCACGAGAAGTACCTGGCGTGGATCAACAGAGAGACTGCGCTGGCGTTGTCATGACGGAGGAGAAGCAGATGGATGGGCAGGGCGACGTGACGGCAGGTGCGCGCGAAGCTGGCGCGCGCAAGGCAGGTGCGCGCGGAGCCGGTGCGCGCGAGGCTGCCGGACGGAAGGAACCGGCGGAGGTGCCGCCTGCCGATGCGGCCGCGATGAGCGAACCCGGCGCGGCCACCACCGACGTCCCGAACGACGCCGAGGATGCGCCCGAGCCGGTGGTGCCGGAAGCATTGCTCAGGGCGCGCCAACTGGCCGCCAGCGGCAACTCGCTGAGTGCCATCGCGGCCCTGCGCGAATTCCTGAGCGAGCAACCGCGCAATATCGCCGTGCGTGCGGAGCTGGCTCGGCTTCTGGAACAGAATGGGCAGTTGGATGCCGCCGTCCTGGAACTGGATCGGGTGCTGGATCAGGCACCAGACGCCCTCGACATGCTGATCCTGCGCGCCGGGTTACTGGCCGGGCTGCTGCGCTACGAGCGCGCGGAAGCCGACCTGCGGCGCGCCCAGAAGCTGTCCGACACCAACCTCGCGGTGCTCACCGGGCTCGGAAACCTGGCCTGCAAGCGTGGTCGCTGGCGGGAGGGTCTGGAGCCGCTGCGCCGGGCGACCGAGCTGGATCCGACGCACGGACCGGCGTTCTACTACCTGGGTGAGGTCTACAGCAGGCTCGATCAGCTTCCACCGGCGCTGGCCGCATATGAGCGGGCGATCGAACTGGATGATGGCAACTGGCGAGCGATGAAGGGTCTCGGGAACGTGCTCGACCGCCTCAAGCGGCACGATGAGGCCGCCCTCGCGCATCGCCGGGCGCTCGAGGCGCAGCGGCGCTAGGCGGCCGGCAGCCCGAGTCGCCGTCTCGTGATGGGCCATGAACGCGATATGGTTTCCCGACAACGCGATTCCGAAGTTCGCCAACCCTGCATGCACCCGGTTTGCCGCATGATGGAAGGAGCAGGCGTTTGACGACGTTCCACGAACTCGTCCGGGACACGCTGCGAGAGGACTACGACATCGAGGGTGATGTTGGCTCGTTGCCCGGCGAAGTCGACCTGAATTTCCTCGTCGCCGCCCCCACCGGACGCTTCGTGTTCAAGGTGATGCGCGCTGGCTGCGATCCGCGATTCGTCGCGATGCAGGTCGCGGCCATGGCACATGCGCGCACCGGCGACCTCGCTGGCCAGGTGCCGGAAGTGATCCATACGGGCGGCGGGGCGCTCCATACCACCGTCGTCGACCACCGCGGCGAGGAACGCATAGCCTGGCTCACGACGTTCCTTCCCGGGAAGCTGATGGCCGACGTGGAAGTCAGGACACCGGCGCTCGCTGCCTCGACCGGGACCCTGCTCGGACGGCTCGACAGGGCGCTGCAGACGTTCGATCATCCGCTGCTCGACCGCGAGTTGAAGTGGGATCTCCGGCATGCGTGCTGGATAGCTGCCCACATCGACCTGATCGAGGACAGGGAGCGACGCGCTCGCATTGCGGGCATCCTGGTTGACTTCGAACGTGACGTGAGTGCGCGACTCGACACCCGGCCACGCAGTGCGCTCCATAACGACGCGAACGACATGAACGTGCTCGTCTCGCTCGAGGACGGGGCGCAGCAGGCGACGGGCATCATCGACTTCGGTGACATGGTCCGCGGGCCGAGAGTCTGCGAGGTCGCGATAGCGATGGCCTACGCCATGATGGGCCCTGGCGATCCGCTGGCTCGTGGAGCAGCGCTGGCTGGCGCCTATCACCATGCCTTTCCGTTGGGCGACGAGGACATCGCGCTCCTCGCACCGCTCGTCCTGCTACGCCTGGCCGTCAGCGTCACGAATGCCGCGATACAGCGCCGGGAAGAGCCGGCGAATACCTATCTCACGATCAGCGAGGCGCCTGCCTGGCGACTGCTCGACTACCTCGACGCGCTGGGCGAGGCGGAGTTCACGAGCGCCATCCACGCCGCCTGCTCCGGCGGCGCCGGCTCGCCGTCCGAGGTCGTCAACAAGCGCAGTCTGCTGGCCCGGCGCCGTCTCGTCGCGCTCGGCAACCAGTCGCTGTTCTACGACGATCCGCTGCACCTGATGAGCGGACGTGGCCACTTCCTGTACGATGCGGATGGCGTCGAGTATCTGGACGTCTACAACAATGTGCCTCATGTGGGCCATTCGCATCCGCACGTCGTCGAGGCGGTGGCCCGCCAGATGGCGACGCTCAACACGAACACTCGCTATCTGCAGGACATGCACGTCGAGTACGCCGAGCGCATGCTCGCGTTGCTGCCGCCGCACCTGACGAGGATCGTCTTCCTGAGTTCCGCCAGCGAGGCCAACGAACTGGCGCTCCGCCTGTCGCGCGCGGCGACCGGTGCGCGTGACATGATCGTGATGGATCACTGCTATCACGGCAACACCACCGGCGCCATGGACATCAGCCCGTACAAGTTCAGGCATCCCAGGAGCCTGAGCGGTGCGCCCAACTGGGTGCATGTGGTGTCGCAGCCAGATGTCTACCGCGGGACGCACCGCGGTGAGGACGCCGCGGAGCAGTACGTCGCTGACTTTCGCGCCATCGTCGAGGAGGTCGGTCGTTCCGGCCGCCGGCTGGCCGGCTTCATCAGCGAGTGTGTGCCGAGCGTCGGCGGCCAGATCGTGCTCCCCCCAGGTTACCTGAACGCCTGCTACGCCATGGTGCGGGATGCCGGCGGCATCTGCATCGCCGACGATGTACAGACGGGGCTCGGCAGGCTGGGCCACTGGCTCTGGGGCTTCCAGCAACAGGAGTGCGCACCGGATGTGGTGGTCTGGGGCAAGCCGCTGGGCAACGGCTTTCCGCTTGCCGCCGTCGCCATGACGAACGCTGTCGCCGAAGCTTTCTCCAGGGGCCCCGAGTTCTTCGCGACCTTCGGCGGATCCAGCGCCGCCTGTGCTGCTGGCGGTGCCGTGCTGGACGTCCTGATCGGCGAGAGGTTGCAGGACCGGGCGCGTGAGACCGGCGACATGCTCCTGGCCGGCCTTGACGCACTTGCTGACCGACACGAGATCATCGGAGACGTGCGCGGCTACGGCCTCTTTCTCGGCGTGGAGTTGGTACGCGACCGGGCCCGTCGCGAGCCGGCTTCGGCAGAAGCAGCGAGGGTGGAGAACCTGCTGCGGGAGAGGGGTGTGCTGCTGGGGCTCGAGGGTCCGGACAACAATGTCCTCAAGATCAGGCCGCCCATGAGCTTTGACAGCGCCGCCGCGGACCAGCTCCTGACCCGTCTGGATGAGGTGCTGACGACGATCGCCTGAGTGTGAATGTGAGCGGTATCATGCGCGCCGACAGTGTCGGAGACCGCACTGAGTCCGCCCACGGGCGGACGGCCCGCGACTCAGGCGGCCAACGTGGTCCCGCAGCCAGGGCAGAAGCGTGCTCCCGACTCGTTCACCGCGGCACCACAATCCGCGCAACAGCCCGGCAGGTACCGGCCACAGCCGGAGCAATAGAGGGCATCCGGCTCCGGACGCGGGCCACAAGCCGCGCACTCATGAAGACGGGCCATCTGCCGCTTCACGGCCGCCTCGGCGGCGTCGCCGATTGCCGCTACGTCTCCCGCTCCCGCGACCGGCACGGCCGCCGCCGCGTCCGAAGCGCGCAACTCAGCCAGCGCGAGGTCGGTGTAGCGTGACTTGAGCGCCGCATAATCGCTGTCCGAGAGCTTCCCCGTAGCACGATCGAACTCCGTCTCGCGGAGCGCGGCCACGGCATCCTCTTCAGGATGATCCACCGCGCGGGATGCCGGCGGGAGTGTCGCCCCCGGATCGGCAAAGAGCGGGTAGAGCACGAATGCCAGGCCCACCAGCGCCAGCAGTGTGCCCACGACGAGGGCCAGGGTCACTGTTCATCCCGGCGAATGGCCGCCTCCAACCGCTCCAGTTCGTCGCTCGTGGCATCGGGAACGAACCGGAGATCGTGCTCTCCCTCCTCTCCCGCTCCGGTCGGTCGACGCCAGTTCCTGAGCAACACGAGGATGCCGATGGCGCCGGCGCCGATCAGCGTGAACGGAGCGAACCAGCCCACGAGGTTGAAACCCTGCTTGGGTGGCGCCATCAGGATGTGCTCTCCGTACGCATCCTGAAAGGCGGCCATGATCTCCGGCGCCGAGTATCCCCCTTCCACCAGCCTCACCACGTCCCAATGGATCCGCGGCGAGAAACCACAGGACGGCATGGACGTCCGGCAGGTGAAGATGTCCAGGGTGCAGGGACAGGGACAGGAGAGCTTGCGCTCCAGCGCGTCGCGCTCGTTCGCCGACATGCTGGGTTCCGCGCCCGGCCTGGCCGGCAGGCTGACTGGTACGTACCCATCCCCCTCCATCGACGTGCCCGGTATGTCCTGGCCCAACAGGCGCCCGGCAGTCAACGCCGGTGCGACCGCGGCAGCGGCGAACAGGAATCCACGTCGATCCACGATTGACAGGTCGCTCATGCGGTTCCTGAACCCCATACTCACAGAGAAGCTCCCGCGACGGGCCGCGCTCCATCCACCGCACCAGGTTCCAGCGGTGCCATGTAGCCGCTCTGCGTTCCGCGACGCTGTGCCTGCGGCCACATCACTATCAGGCCGCCCAGCGCCATCACGATACCGCCATACCAGACCCACCAGATGAGCGGGTTGAAATTGATGCGCACCTCCACCGTCTGATCGTCGGTGACGCCGACGAGCACCAGATAGACGTCCTGCTTGAGACTCTCCAGGATACCCACCTCCGTGGACGGTTCGAAGGTGGGGATCCCCCTGCTATCCACGTGCTGACGGCGCTCACTCGTCAGCAATCCCATGGGCTTCCCTTCCCGGGCCAGCTCGAGCGTCACGCCGGTGACGAAGCGATTGAGCGATTCGAACTGGGAGACGCCCTGATTGACGAACGTCCATCTGTCGCCGTAGGGATCCACCGCTTCGAAGCTCTCTCCCGGCGTGAGCGTCACGTCGTATTCCGACTTGAATGCCTGGCCGGCAAAGGCAGAGAACAGGATCACGACGCCAAAGTGGACTACATAGCCGCCATAACGCCGACGGTTGCGGACCACGAGGTTGTAGAGCGCCACGAACAGGTTCTCGCCGTACATCCGGTGCCGCGCCCGGGTACCCTTGACGAACTCCTGGAGGATCGTGCCGAGGACGAAACCGGCCAGCAGATAGGCGACCAGCGCATAGCCGTCGCGCATGCCGAGCGCGAACAGGATGGCTCCCGTGGCAACACCCAGGAAGACCGGCCAGGCGAACTGTCGCTTCAGGTTGGCCGTGGAAGCGCGACGCCAGGCGATGAGCGGACCGATGCCCGTGAGGGCGAGCAGCAGCAGGCCCAGCGGAATGTTGACCGCGTTGAAGAAGGGCGCGCCGACGGTGATCTTGGAGCCCTTCACGGCCTCGCTGATGATCGGGAAGAGCGTTCCCCAGAGCACCGAGAAGGCAATGCCCACGAGCACGAGGTTGTTGTACAGGAACGCGGCCTCGCGGCTCATCATGCTCTCCAGCTCAGCGCGCGCCTCCATGTCCTTCAGGCGCGTTGCCACCAGGTAGGCGGTGACGACCAGCGCGAAGATCAGGAAGCTGCTGAACCACGGACCCACCGGTGACTGGGCGAACGAATGCACGCTCTCGATCACGCCGCTACGCGTGATGAACGTCCCCAGGATGGAGAGGAGGAAGGTGGCGACGACGAGAACCACGTTCCACTTCCGCAGCATCCCTCGCTTCTCCTGGATCATTATGGAGTGGAGGAAGGCGGTACCGGTGAGCCACGGTAGCAGTGACGCGTTCTCCACCGGATCCCAGGCCCAGAAACCGCCCCAGCCCAGCTCCACATAGGCCCACCACATGCCAAGCGTGATGCCCACGGTGAGGAAGAACCAGGAGATGAGCGACCAGCGGCGTACCGCGACCAGCCACTCGGCGTCCAGTCGGCGGGTGATGAGGGCGCCGATGGCGAAGGCAAAGGGGATCGACGTGGCGACGTAACCCAGGTAGAGGTTCGGCGGATGGATCGCCATCCCCGGGTTCTGCAACTGCGGGTTCATTCCCCGCCCGTCCACCGGCGTCCAGCCCAGCCGCTCGAACGGATTGGCGGCGAGCACGGTGGTGAGGAGGAAGAAGACGAGGATGACGGCGAGGGTGCCCGTCACGTAGGGCATCAACTCGCGGTTGTCCTTCTGGTGGGTGAGGACGCAGATCGCTGAATAGAGGCTGAGGATCAGCGCCCAGAAGAGCATCGAACCCGCCTGTCCGCCCCAGAACGCCGTGATCGTGTAGATCATCGGCAGGTTGGCGCTCGTGTGCGAGGCTACATAGGCGAGTGAAAAATCGTGCGTGACCAGGGCCGTCAGCAGTCCGGCCGAAGCCAGGACGACGAAGCCGAACGTCGCGTACATCGCCCGCTCGCCGCTCACGATGAGATCGGCGCGGCGCATGTGTCCGCCGGCAAATGACACGGCCGCGCACCAGGCGGCCATCAACAACGAGATCCAGAGCGACAGCTCGCCAATCAGGATCACGAGGCCTGTTCCTGCGCACTCGCCGTGCGCTGCACTGCAGGTTGCGCCGTTGCCGGGCCGCCGGGCGCCCCGTCCGGATGTGTATTGCCTGTGCTGTCCGGGGCGTTCTCGTAACGGGACGCGCACTTGGCCAGCAGCGTCGTCGCCTCGAATGTGCCGTCGGGCGACAGACGGCCCTCCACCACCACGTCGACGCCGTCCGTGAAGGTGTCCGGCGTGATCCCGCGGTAATGGACCGGGTAGGTCTGCTGGCCGCTGCTATCGGCCATGACGAAACGCACCGCACGACCGCCGGGTTCTCGTTCGATCGTTCCGCTCACGACCCGGGCGCCAACCTTGACGCCTGTTTCGCGGAACGACGGGTCCTTGTCGATCCGGGCGGCCAGCTCATTGGGCGTCAGGTAGTACATACCCGTTTCACCGATCGAGCTGGCCATCAGGTAGGAGGCGGTGGCGAGAACGAACAGTCCACCAATGGCGAATTTCGTACGTGGCTTCACGGCTGATCACCCCGCGACGCACAGGTGGCCGCCGCCGGTCAGGAATTGGAGTTCACGGAGCCGGATGGCACCGCGTCAACAAATATAGCGCCCCGTCGGGCGGTTGGCCCCCTCCATGAATAACGTCTCCAGCGCGGCGAAAGTTACGCTCTGGATGAACGCACTCACCAGGAAGTGTTTCACCTTGTCCACCCCGAACCAACCATCCCCCGCCGCCGCCGGCGGCTGGGCGGTGAGGAGGGCCGCCAGCAGCAGACCTTTCATCATCATGCCACGCGCACCCCGACGCCAGCTTCCGTCCCGTCCACGATCCCCAGCCGCCGCAACTCCCCGGCCAGCCTGGCCAGCGCTGCCTCCAACAGTTGAGCGTGGCCGGGCTGGTGGATCCAACTGCTGGCTCCTGATGGGTGGGGCAGAGGTATGGCCAGGCTCTGGCCGCCGGCATGCGAGATGACATGCGCTTCACCTACGACATCACGCAGTGGTTGCGAGCCGAGCATGGAAACAATGGCCAGTCGTCCGACCAGCACGACCAGGGGCGGACGAAGCAGTCGCAGTTCGGCGTCCAGCCAGGGGCGGCAGTTCACCTGCTCGGCAGGCGACGGAACGCGGTCGCCACGGCCGCTGGGGGACGGACCGGGATAACAGCGCGTTACGGCGGCGAAGTGCAGACGGTGACGAGCAGCCCGTTCGTCCAATCCGGCTCGCTCGAGCCAGCGGAAGAGCGTGCGGCCAGCGCGACCGGCAAACGGCCGGCCGTCGTCCACCTCCACTCGACCCGGTGCCTGGCCAATCAGCATCCCACGTGGCACCAGGGACTCGGAAACGACCGGTCGGGCACATCCCGCCGGAAGCCGGCAGCGGCGGCAGCGGGTCAATGCCCGTCGGTGCTCCTCGAGCGCGATCGGCAGCTCGACCGACGACGTCACATCGCCCGCCACTCTCGACCTCCGTCCCACCGATCGCCCGTTCACCACTCCTCCTCGCTCGTCGCAGTCACCGTGCGAACCTCGCAAGACAGTTGCCCGGCGTTCAGCGGCCGCTCAGGCCGCAGGTTCGCTGTCGTCAAGCCCGCCTGCTTCCGGATCGCGCGCCCACGCCAGCGCCGTCCGCACCGCCCTGCGCCAGCCGGCAACACCGTCCCGGGCCGCCTCTGCACCGTCGCCCGGCAGGAAGGTCGTGAACTCACGCCGCTCGGCGAAGCTGGCCGCCGTGGGCCAGACCCCGCTCGAGAGGCCAGCCAGACCGGCCGCACCGAGCGCCGTCGTCTCCACCTGCAACGGTCGGTCCACCGGGCGACCCAGCAGGTCGGCCTGGAACTGCATGAGCCAGGAGTTCGCCGACGCCCCTCCATCCACTCGTAGTCTATCGAAATGCGCGCCGCTCTGGCGCTCCATGAGGTCGATCACGTCCCGCGTTCCGTGGGCCATGGCCTCCAGCGCCGCGCGCACCAGTTCGGCCCGCCCCGTACCGCGCGTCAGGCCGACGATCGTTCCCCGCGCCCGAGGCTCCCAGTCCGGCGCCCCGAGGCCGGCGAGCGCAGGCACGAAGTAGACTCCCCCGGTATCGGCGATACCGCGCGCCAGCTCCTCACTCGCCGCCGCCGTCTCCAGGATTCCCAGTCCGTCACGAAGCCACTGGATGGCCGCGCCAGCTATGAAGATCGCGCCCTCCAGCGCGTAGACCGGCTGGCCGGCGCTGTCGCAGGCGAGCGTCGTCAGCACCCCTGGAGAGTCCGACGGACGCTCGCTGCCGGTGTTGAGGAGGAGGAAGGCTCCCGTGCCGTAGGTCTGCTTCCCCTGTCCCCGCTCCCAGCAGCCCTGGCCGAACAGGGCGGCCTGCTGATCACCGGCGACGCCGCGGACCGGCACCGAACGCCCGAAGATCTCCGGAGTCGTGACGCCGAAGTCGCCCGCCGACGGTCGAACCTCGGGCAGCATGGAGCGCGGCACGCCAAACAGTTCGCAGAGCTCGGCGCTCCACTCCCGGCGCTGGATGTCGAACAGGAGGGTGCGCGACGCGTTGGTGTAATCGGTGGCGTGCACCATGCCGCCGGTGAGCCGCCAGATGAGCCAGCTATCCACCGTACCGGCCAGCAACTCGCCGCGCTCCGCCCGCTCCAGAAGGCCGTCCCTCAGGAGCCACTCCAGCTTGGTGGCCGAGAAGTAGGGATCGGCGACGAGACCCGTGAGATGGCGCAGTCGTTCCACCAGGGGCTCGAGTTCACGGCACCTCGCGGCGGTCCGACGATCCTGCCAGACGATCGCGCGCGCCGCTGGCTGTCCCGTGACCCGGTCCCAGACGACTATCGTCTCGCGCTGGTTGGTGATGCCGATGGCATCGGGAAACTGCCCGCTCCCGGCCACCGCATCCCGTGCCGCAGCAATCACGGTTGCGAGGAGTTCCTCCGGGTCATGCTCCACCCAGCCCGGTTGAGGAAAGTACTGGGTGATGTCGCGCTGACCGCGCCCGACCACGACTCCGTCGGAGCGGACGACGAGGCACTTGGAGGCAGTGGTTCCCTGATCAATGGCGAGGACATGTCGCATGCGCTGGTCGGTCCGGGTCGTGGGTGACTGATCGCCTGGCGGGGACTCGCTATCAGGTGCTGAAATCATATGGTGCGCGGAAGAGGCCGCGGTCTGTCACGATGGCCGTTACCAACGACGCCGGTGTGACGTCGAAGGCGGGATTGTAGACCTGAACCCCATCTGGAGCCATGCGCCTGCCGGCGACGTGGGTGAGTTCCCGTGCCGCCCGCTGCTCGATCGGAATGCGTGCCCCGTCCGGGGTCGCCGGATCGAGTGTGCTGGACGGAGCAAGCACATGGAACGGGATTCGGTGATGCCGGGCCGCCAGGGCGACGCCGAACGTGCCGACCTTGTTGGCCACGTCGCCGTTGGCAGCTATGCGGTCGGCGCCCACGACGCACAGGTCCACGCCCCCGGCGGCCATCAACGAGGCCGCCATGCCGTCGCAAAGGACCGTAACGTCAATGCCGGCGCGTTGAAGTTCCCAGGCCGTCAGGCGGCTGCCCTGCAGCAGCGGGCGCGTCTCGTCCACGAACACCTGTATGCGACGGCCGGCGGCATGGGCCAGGTAGAGCGGGGCGAGCGCGGTGCCGATCCCGCCAGTGGCCAGCGCGCCGGCGTTGCAGTGGGTGAGCACACGTGCACCATCGGGCACCAGATGGAGCGCGTTCTCCCCGATCTCGCGGCACATGCGTCGATCCTCGTCCCGGATCGACGTCGCCTCGGCGCGGATAACGGCCAGGATCGTTCCCGGATCGTCCCCGGTATCGACCATGCGGCGCAGGAGCCGGTCCAGCGCCCAACGCAGGTTGACCGCGGTCGGGCGTGTGGCTCCGATGCGTTCGGCGGCACCCGCCACTCGCCAGCGGAAGCGATCGATCGACTCGTCCACGAAGGGGGCCACGGCGACCACCAGTCCCATCGCACCGGCAATACCGATGGCCGGCGCGCCCCGTACGCGCAGGGCGCTGATGGCCTCGCAGATCTCCTCCACCGTGCGCAGTTCCAACGTCACGAAATCCGCCGGCAGGCGTGTCTGATCGACGATGCGGACGGCCGTTCCGTCGGCTGTCCAGTCCACCGCGGTCACCACGGCGGCGGGCGCATCATCGGGGTTGGTCAGGGCTGGCGGGGTCACGCCGGACAACGTACCCCGTTGCCGCTCGACACGGTATGATCTGACGAATTTCCGGCCTGGGAAGTTGAAGTCAGCGGGGAGTGTCCGTCGCGACCGGCTCCGGCAGTCGGCGGTCCCGCGCCGGTCGCACGGAGCGCATCCGCCCCGCACGCCGCTCGGGAAAGTGCTGATCCAGGAACCGGATCAGGGCGCTCTCCTCGGGTGCCAGCGAATAGTGATCCTGTCCACGCCGGGCAGGTGGATCGGGATCGGGCTCGATGACATCGCCGGCGTCCAGGTAACGGGCGATGACGATCGGGTGGATGTACGACTTGCGGCAGATGGCCGGAGTGTTGCCCAGCTCGGCGGCTACCAGACGCACGGCGCTGACCACGTTCGCCCTCGCCTGGCGTTCGTTCTCCGCCGGCCCGAACTCCGCCAGTACGGTCGCCGCGCGAAGGGTGCCGCCCCAGGTCCGGAAATCCTTCGCCGTGTAACGCACTCCGAGTCTCTGCCGCAGGTAACCGTTGACGTCGGGCGCGGTGAGATCCTGCCAGCGTCCCTCCTTCCTGTATCTGAAGAGCCGGGTCCCTGGTGTCTCGAGTACCTCCTCCACGAACTGGACGAGGTGGGCGTCCACCACCACCTGCCGCTGCCGGACGCCCTTCTTCCCCTTGTACGAGAAGATGAGTTGTTCACCGTTCACCTTCACGTGACGGGTACGCAGCGTCGTGATGCCGAACGTGCGATTCTCCTGGGCGTAACGCTCGTTACCCACGCGAAAGAAACCCTGGCTGATGAGCCTCACCACAGCCGCCGCGACACGTTCCTCGGTCATGCCGTCTGACCGGAAGTCGCGATCGATCGCCTCCCGGAGTCGCGGCAGGTCGTGCGCCAGTTGCCGCATCCGGTGATACTTGCGGAGTTGGCCGCGCTCCACGGCACGATCGTCGTAGCGGTACTGTTTGCGGCCCCGCGCATCGTACCCCCATGCCTGGACGGCCGATCGTGAGCTGGCGGCGATATGGACGTCGCGCCACGCCGGCGGCACGCTAAGCCCGGCAATGCGAGCGAGCGTTGCGGCGTCGGTGACCGGTGTTCCGTCAGCTTTCTCATAGCGGGCGCCCGAGCGGGCGCCGCGTCGCAGTATCCATCCTCCTGGCATCGCCCGGCGGCAAGGCAAAATCCGCTCCGCGAGATTACGTTGGAGAGCGTGGGCGACGGCGGGCCGAGCTCCGCCACCGCCCCATCCCACCCAGCCCGTCGCCCTCAAACAGACGTCTCATGGCCTTCCGGAACCTCACAGTCGAGCATGCGGACCGCATTGCCACCATCACGGTAAACCGCCCCGACAAGCTCAACGCCCTCAACGGTGAGACCATCACCGAACTCGGCCAGGCCATGGATGAGTTGCGCGCCGACGACGCCGTGGGCGGCGTCATCCTCACCGGTGCGGGACGCGCATTCGTCGCCGGTGCGGATATCGGCGAACTGCAGTCGCAGGACGTCCTCGGCGCGAGAGCGCGTTCCACCGCCGGCCAGGATGTCTTCCGTCGCTTCGAGACGTCACCCAAGCCGGTGATTGCCGCAGTCAACGGCTTCGCCCTGGGCGGTGGCTGTGAGCTGGCGATGGCCTGTCATTTCCGGATCGCCTCGGAGAGCGCGAAGTTCGGCCAGCCCGAGGTGAAGCTGGGCATAGTGCCCGGATATGGCGGCACCCAGCGGCTGCCACGTCTCATCGGCCGTGGCCGGGCGATGCAGCTCCTTCTCACCGGCGACATGATAGACGCCGCGGAAGCCTACAGGTTGGGACTGGTGAACAGCGTCGTACCGGCAGATGAACTGATGACCAGCACCAGGGCGATCCTGGGCCGCATCCTCGCCAACGGTCCGCTTGCCGTGAGCTACTGCATCGAGGCGGTGAACCGGGGAATGGAGAGTACGCTGGAAGATGGTCTACGTCTGGAGGCCGGTTTCTTCGGCATCCTCGCCGCAACATCGGACATGGGCGAGGGAATGACCGCCTTCCTGGAAAAGCGCACGCCAGTCTTCACCGGCCGGTGAACATGGCCCGCCCAGCCGGAACGTCCGACGGCCGGGTGGAACTGCGGACGCTCACTGTCCGTGACTTCCGCAACCTCCGTCAACTCGACCTGGTGCCGCCACCGGAAGGGCTGGCGGTGGTGGGCGAGAACGGTCACGGCAAGACGAACCTGCTGGAGGCCATCTACTACCTTCAGCTCTTCCGATCCGCGCGCGGGGCGCGTGACCAGGACGTGGTACGGTTCGGAGAACGAGTGTTCCGGGTGGCCGCGACACTGGAGGTAGCGGGCCGGTCGAGCGCCGTGAGCATCGCCTTCGACAGGCAGGTGAAGCGGAAGAAGGTGGTGGTGGACGGCGTGGAAGTGCCGCGGTTGAGCGACGCCCTGGGCGCTCTGCCCAGCGTCCTCTTCTCGCCACGCGACGTGGAGATGGTGAACGGCGCGCCGGCCGAGCGCCGGCGCTTCCTGGACGTGGTACTCGCGGTGACGTCCCGCCGATACCTGGCTTCACTGCAGCTCTATCGCGCCTCACTGGCCCGCCGGAATGCCGCGCTCCGCGATGCCGCGCGCACCGGACATGGAGACATACGTGCCGCCGCCGCATGGGAGCCCGCGCTGGCCCGGCATGGCGCGGTCCTCTGGACGGAGCGGCTGGCGTGGGTGGAGCAGTGGGCATCCGAATATGCCCGGCTCTGTGCGGCCATCGGCGAGCGTGCACCGTCCTCCCTGCGCTACTCCAGCCAGCTCACGCCCGCGGGCTCGGTGGAGGAGGCGTTGCTGGCCGCTCTCGAGGCCCGCCGCCCGTTGGACCTGCGACGGGGGCTCACCCACGCCGGTCCGCACCGCGACGACCTCGAACTGAGGCTTGGCGAGCGGGATCTCCGACTGTTCGGTTCAGCCGGCCAGCAGCGCACCGCGGCTCTGGCGTTGCGCGCCCTGGAGGCGCGCACCCTTCGCGCTGCCGTGGGTGCTTCACCGCTCCTGTTGCTGGACGATCCGTTCGCCGAACTGGACGCGAGGCGGGCTGCCCGTATCCTTGCACTACTGGCCGATGGCGGCCTCGGGCAGACGGTGTTGGCTGTTCCACGCGCCGACGACATCCCCCCAGCCCTGACCCGGCTCGCCCGGTTCGAGATAACCGACGGGATACTGCACGCCGCGGGCGAACCGGCGGGGGGCCCCCAGGAGCGGGATGAGAAGGGAGGGCGGCGAGAACAGGGACGGCCTGCCGACGCGAGCGGCGGACCCGACGTCGACGATGACGATGACCATGGTGTGGATATCGCCGGGGGCCAGGACGAGGAGGACGTGGCGGCCGCCCGGGACGATGCGCCGTTCAGTGGCGGCAGCGCGGACGTGGACCACGACAGTGACGGCAGAAGCGGTGCGTCCTGGGCGGCAGCCGATGGCTCGGGCGGGAGTCTGAATTCATGAGCGACGAGCGTCGACGCAAGCCGAGCGCACTGGGCGACGTGCTGACAGACCTCCTGGAGAGTAGCGGACTGGCGGCCCGGGTGGAGCAGGCGGCCGTGCTTCCCGATTGGGCCGAGTTGGTGGGTGCGCAGATCGCGGCGGTCACCGAACCGCGATCGATCGGCGCGAACGGGACACTGTGGGTGTCGGTGGCCACTCATGGCTGGATGACCGAACTATCGTTGCTGGAGCCGCAGTTGCTGGCGCGGCTGAACGAGCGGCCGCTGCGCTCCCCCATCCGCCGTATCCGCTGGCAACTCAGGCGTTGATCGTCCGGAGCGTAGATGCCGGACAGCGGGACGAGGCGACGATCTGGAGGCGGCCTCGACCTCTCTCCGTGCCGACACCAGAAGTCCTTGATTTGCAACCACTTACAGAAGCGCCCCGGAGTTGCCATGAGGGGCTGAAAAGGTTATATTCAGAGGTATGCCCGGAGCCGGCGATTCGGCTTGTGTTCGGGTTCCAGAATTTACCGTGACGCACATGGCAACGAAAGTCGATGGGTCCACGCTGAACGAGTACGGCGCAGGTCAGATCCAGGTCCTGAAGGGGCTGGAGGCGGTCCGCAAGCGTCCCGGCATGTACATCGGTTCCACATCGGAGCGGGGGCTCCATCACCTGGTCTACGAGGTGGTGGACAACTCGGTCGACGAGGCGCTGGCTGGCTACGCCACACGTGTGGACGTGACGCTGCATGCCGACAACTCGGTCAGTGTGGTGGACAACGGTCGTGGCATTCCCGTCGACCTCCATCCTGTGGAGCGAATCCCGGGTGTGGAACTGGCGATGACCGTGCTGCATGCCGGCGGCAAGTTCGACAAGAACAGCTACAAGGTCTCGGGTGGGCTTCACGGCGTGGGAGTATCGTGCGTGAACGCGCTCTCCGAGAAGTTGCGCGTCTGGATCAAGCGTGACGGCAAGGAGCACTACATAGACTTTGCGCGGGGTGTCACGAGCACTCCACTCAGGAAGCTCGGCGACGTCAGGAAGGGTGAGACGGGGACGCGGATCTGGTTCCAGCCCGACCCGGAGATCTTCACCGTCCTCGTGTACGACTACAACACGCTGGCGCTCAGGCTGCGGGAGATGTCGTTCCTGAACAAGGGACTCACCATCACGCTGACGGATGAGCGTGAGGGGCAGGAGCGCTCGGACACCTTCCACGCCGAGGGCGGACTGCGCGAGTTCGTGAAGTACCTGGGGGGTTCGCGCAAGCCGATACACACTGAGGTCATCTACATCGAGACGGTGCGTGACGACATCGACATCGAGCTCGCCATGCAGTACAACGATGGGTACAGCGAGAACATCTTCTCCTTCGTCAACAACATCAACACCCACGAAGGCGGCACCCACCTTACCGGATTCAAGGCCGGTCTCACCCGGGTGGTGAACCAGTATGTCCAGAAGAGCAACCTGAACAAGAAGGACAAGGAGACCACGCTCAGCGGGGACGACGCTCGCGAGGGGCTCATCGCGGTGCTGTCGATCAAGGTGCGCGAGCCGCAGTTCGAGGGGCAGACCAAGTCGAAGCTCGGCAACTCGGAGGTCGAGGGCGCGGTGCGCTCCGTGGTCAACGACCTGCTGTCGCAGTTCCTGGATGAGAACCCGAAGGTCGGCAACATCATCGTCGAGAAGGCCGTCTCGGCGGCCCGCGCACGGGAGGCCGCGCGCAAGGCACGCGACCTCACGCGAAAGAAGTCGGGGCTCGAGATCGGCAACCTGCCGGGCAAGCTCGCCGACTGTACGCTGGTCGAGCCCTCGCTCTGCGAGCTCTACCTGGTGGAGGGAGACTCCGCTGGCGGCACCGCCAAGCAGGGTCGCAACCGGCAGTTCCAGGCCATCCTCCCGCTCCGCGGCAAGATCATCAACGTGGAGAAGGCACGCATCGACAAGGTGCTCTCCAACGAGGAGATCCGTACCATCATCACGGCGATCGGCAGCGGCATCAAGGACGACTTCGACATCGGCCGGACGCGCTACCACAAGATCATCATCATGACCGACGCCGACGTCGATGGCGCCCACATCCGCACGCTCCTCCTCACCTTCTTCTTCCGCCAGATGCCGGAGCTCATCGATGCCGGCTACATCTACATCGCGCAGCCGCCGCTCTACCTGCTGCGCAAGGGGAAGGAGGAGTACTACGCCTACGACGACGACGAGCGGGAAGAAATAGCTACCCGTCTCTCCAGCGGCGACGGCAGGCGCGACAACATCGCGCTCCAGCGCTACAAGGGCCTCGGCGAGATGAACGCCGAGCAGCTCTGGAAGACGACGATGGACCCCGAGAGGCGGACGCTCCTGCGGGTGACGCTGGACGACGCGATTGTCGCCGACCAGGTATTCCAGGCGCTGATGGGCGACGACGTGGATCCGCGACGCGAGTTCATCGCGCAGAACGCGAAGTTCGCGAGCAACATCGACGCCTGAGTTGCGCGTCGGTTGGCAGTGAGAAGGGTCGGGACTCCTCCGGGGTCCCGACCCTTCCTGCTGTCCACGACTGCTCCCCCCGTTCGCATCCGCCCGGGGGTGACACGGTTCGTGAGGTCCGTCATCTTTCCGCCATGGCCAGCGACTACATCGTCAGACCCTTTGCCGACCGGGCCGGCGAGCGCCCCTTCACCATCCGCCTCGCGACCTTCCGCGACATTCCGGCGCTCCACACCCTGATCGACGAATCGGTGCGCCAGCTCAGTGTCGGCTACCTGAGCCAGGAACAGATCGAGAGCGAACTGCGTTTCGTGATCGCACCCGATACCCAACTCATTGCTGACGGCACGTACTACGTCGCCGAGGCGCCCGAGGGCGCGCTCGCCGGCGCGGGTGGTTGGAGCAGGCGACAGGCGCTCTATGGAGGCGATCAACACAGGACGGCCGCCCTGCTGGATCCGCACGCGGTCGATCCCGATGCCCTGCTCGATCCATCCCGCGATCCGGCGCGCATCCGGGCGATGTTCACCAGTCCGCGCTGGGCCCGACGCGGTGTTGCGAGAGCCATCTTCGAGCGCTCCCGAGCGGCTGCCGTCAACGCCGGGTTCAGCTCCCTCATTCTCACCGCCACCATGCCCGGTGTGCCGCTATACCAAGCGCTCGGCTTCCGTGTCGCCAGACGCTACATGGACCATGTGCCGGCGGGAATCGATGTCCCCGTCTGCGACATGACGAGGGCGATCTAGGCTGGCGTAGCAGCACCAGCCCGCCCTCGCACGCGACTCTCGACTCACGAGATCGATTCGGTCAGGGCGTGGCAAGTGGAGGGAGGCGGCGCTCCCTGCCGGCGGCCTGCAACCAGCCGATCGCGGAACAAGGGAGCTACTTCTGTTGCTCCCCGATCTCCCTGATCCGCACCTTCCTGAACTTCACCACTCCGGCAGCATACTGCAGCGCGATCGGTCCGCTTGCGAGACTGCTGTCGGAGGCAGTGGCGGTCTGTACGCCGTCCAGCTTCACGGTCAGCCGGGGGCCGTCAGCCACGATGTCCATCGTGTTCCACTTGCCGCCAGCCTTGGGCATTGGATCCACCGCAGCGTGGTGGACTATGGCGCCCGTGCCGTAGGCAGCCTCCGGACGCTGGTCGAAGATGTTCGCCTCGTAGCACGTCACGTCGCTCATCTTCTGCGGGTCGGCGCATCGCATGTAGATGCCGCTGTTCGCATCATCGCTTGCCCAGAACTCCACCTGGAGCTCGAAATTGTCGTAGGCGCGCGGTGATACGAGGAAGCCAGCCGGGGTGCCGGTCTTCGCGTCGGCCATCACCGCTCCGTCCTCGGCGCGCCAGTTGGCATCACCAAGCTGATTCCACTGCTCCAGCCCATCCTCACCGTCGAGTAGCGTCACCCATTCCCCGTCGGCGGAAGGAACGCTGCTATCTGTCGCACAGCCAGCGGAGATGTAGCCGAGTAGCACCGCTGCTGCGGTCATCGTCACGATTCGCTTCATGTCGGATATCAGGTGCGGGTGAGGAACGTTCAATCGGACGCCACGGGAAGGTCCCGACGTGCGCGCACTCCGGGCCGACCTGCCGAACTGCGCAATCTCGGGTCATGTGACCACTTCGGCCAGGGCTGCCACGCCCTGACTGATGACCCTCCCGGCGGCACATGCCCGGCATCTACCCCCAGTGGTAGATTCGCAGGAGCTTCCGGATCCATGCGCGCCCAGTCGCGGGCCGTGTCGGAGAACGGCTCACAACCTCGAATCGGCGAACCACAGATGACGCAGCAATCCACTGTCGCGAGTGTGCTCCGTCGCATACCGCACCTGCTTGCAGGCATCGTACTGCTCTCGCTCTCCATCGCACCCGAGCTGGGGGCGCAGGACGGCGTCACTGCACTACGCAGTGAGATCGACCGACGCGCAACGGCAATCGAGGAACGCGTCGTCGCCTGGCGACGCGACATCCATGAACACCCGGAACTCTCCAACGCGGAGGTTCGCACAGCGGCACTGGTCGCCGAGCACCTGCGGTCGCTGGGAATGGAGGTGCAGACCGGCGTTGGCGGCCATGGCGTCGTCGGCATCCTGAAGGGTGCGCTGCCGGGGCCGGTAGTTGCACTCCGTGCGGACATGGATGCGCTGCCGGTGACCGAGTTGGTGGACCTGCCCTTCCGGAGCACGGTACACACCGTCTACAACGGCCAGGAAACGGGCGTCATGCACGCCTGTGGACACGACGGTCACGTGGCCATACTCATGGGCGTGGCCGAAGTGCTGGCCGGGATGAAGGACAGGCTGCCGGGCACGGTGAAGTTCCTCTTCCAGCCTGCCGAGGAGTCGGCTCCGGTGGGTGGCGCCGGGCCCATGATAGCTGCCGGGGTCATGGACAATCCGAAGGTCGACGCCGTCTTCGGTCTCCACATCGGCACCGCTCCACTCGGCCAGATCGGTTACTCGACCGGCGCCACCAACGCCTCCGAGGACTCCTTCCGCATCGTCGTCCACGGCAAGCAGACACACGGTGCGGCACCGGCAATGGGTATCGACCCGATCGTCGTCGGCTCACAGATCGTGCTCGGCCTGCAGACGATCATCAGTCGACAGTCCAACCTGTCGAAGGGGGCCGCAGTGGTCACCGTGGGTGCCTTCCACAGTGGCCTGCGCTCGAACATCATTCCCGACTCGGCATGGATGATCGGGACGGTGCGCACGCTCGACCCCGACATGCGCAGGGACATCAAGGAGCGCATCGAGCAGACAGCCACGAATATCGCCCGCAGCGCCGGCGCGACTGCCGTCGTCACCATCGTCGAGGGGTATCCGGTCACGGTCAACAACGCCGAACTCGTCAACCGGATGCTGCCGACACTGCGCCGCGTGGCCGGCACCGAAAATGTGGTGGAACAGCCGCCCAAGCTGAGCGCCGAGGACGTTTCGCGCTTTCTCGAGCGGGCACCCGGCTTCTACTTCGGACTGGGCTCGACCCCACCCGACCGCGACCCGAGGCTGTTCGGTGCCAACCACTCGCCGCTCTTCTACATGGACGAGGCGGCGCTTCCCGTGGGCGTGCGGGCAATCGCCAACCTGGCCGTGGACTACCTGGCCGGAGCACCAGCGAAGTAAGGCGCTCAGCATCTGGGCATGACCCCTTGACTGTCTGGGTATGCGTTTGCAATACTATACCCAGACCATCAAGGGGTGCACATGGCGGAACCGACCGAACTGCTTCACGGCACGCTGGATGCCCTGGTCCTCAAGACACTCGCCTGGGGACCGCGGCACGGCTACGCGATCGCCCGCTGGATCGAGCAACTGAGCGGCGACGAGCTGCGGATAGAGGAGGGTTCCCTCTACCCGGCGCTCTACCGACTGGAGCGCCGTGGCTGGCTGGAGGCCGAATGGGGGCTCTCGGAGAGCGGGCGTCGGGTCAAGCTCTATAGTCTGACTCTCGAGGGGCGCGAACGGCTGGCTGTCGAGACCGCCCAGTGGAGCCGATTTGCCGACGCCGTCGGGCGGATCCTCCTCCGGCCGGTCTGAGAACCGTTCGCCCACCGTCGCCGCACATTCCCTTCCAGCACACCGCGGAGCGACCATGCCCGAACTCGGAAGATTCTCGCGCGAACTGCGTGGCAGGTTCTGGAAGCCGTCGGTGGACGACGAGGTGAGCGCGGAGCTCGCCGGCCATATCGAGATGCTCGAGCAGGATCTTGTCGCAGGTGGCATGACGCCGGAAGAAGCCCGCCGCGTGGCGAGAGAACGGTTCGGCGATCCAGCCCTCATCGGTGCCGAGTGTGTGGAGCTCGGAGAGCTTCGGGACCGGGCCAGCTCACGGACGCGGTTCCTGAGCGAGTGGCGCCAGGACGTCGTCTATGCCCTGAGGCAACTGAAGGGCAGCCCCCGGTTCACCATCGTCGCGATCCTCACTCTGGCGGTAGGGCTCGGCGCGTCGACGACGATCTTCGGCATCGCCAGCACCGTCCTTCTGCGACCCCTTCCCTTCCACGAGCCATCCCGCCTGCTCCTGGTGGACGAGGTCAACCCTGACGGCCAGGGGTTCGCCATCTCCGAACCCAACTTTCTCAGCCTGGCCGAGCGAACGCGCACGCTGTCTGCAATTGCGGCCTTTGCACCGCGCAGCCAGAGCATTATCGGTGACGGCGCACCGGAGCGGCTTCGCGGAATCGCCGCATCGAACGCGCTCTTCGCGGTACTGGGTGTGACGCCGCAATTGGGGCGGACCTTTGCCGCCGACGAGGACCAGCCCGGCGGCGACGTGCGGGTGGTGGTGCTGAGCGACAACTTCTGGCGCCGGCGGTTCGGTGCCGACCCACGGATCCTCGATCGCTCGATCGACCTGGATGGCACACGCCGCAGAGTGATCGGAGTGATGAAGCCGGGCTTCGACTTTCCTGGCGGCACCGACGTCTGGGTGCCGCTGGCCGCCGACGCGACCTCGCTGAGGGGCGACAGACGGCTGGAGGTGGTCGCCCGGCTGGCATCGGGCACTGCTCAGGAGCAGGCTGGGAAGGAAGTCGAGGAGATCGCCGCGGCGTTGGCGGCCGAGTATCCCGAGTCGAACGGCGCCTGGACCGCCCAGGTGAGGCCGTTCTCGGAATGGTACGTGACTCCCCGCCTCAGGACGCGGGTGCTGGCCCTTCTGGCAACGGTGGGGCTGCTGGTGCTGATGGCCTGCGTGAACGTGGCGAGTCTGCTGCTCGCCCGTGCTGGCACGCGTGGCCACGAGATCGCTGTTCGCGCGGCGCTCGGTGCCGGCCGCGGTCGCATCATCCGCCAATTGCTCACCGAGAGCCTCCTGCTGGCGGCGATCGGCGGCGCGCTCGGCGTGGCGCTGGCCCTGGCTGCGACGCCCGTTATCAGGAGCGTGGGCGGTACCGCGGTGCCACTCCTCGCCACGATGAGTGTGGACTGGAGGATCGTGGCGTTCGCCTTCGCTGCCTGCGGCACGACAGGAATCGTGTTCGGGCTGGCCCCGGCAATCGTGGTGGCCGGCAGGGCGCCCGCAGGCAGTACGCCAGAGCTGCTCCGGAGCGGATCGCGGGTCGCCAGCGGCGGGCGGCTCCGCGGCGCCCTCATTGTGGCGTCGGTTGCCATGGCGACGTTGATGCTCGTCTGCGCGAGCCTGGTGGGTGGGAGCTTCGTGAAGCTCATGCGAACGGACCTTGGTTTCCAGCCGGACCATGTGCTGGCTGCGTCGATCGTGCTGCCGGAGTCCCGCTACGACTTTGAACGGAGTGCCGCCTTCTTCGGTGAGCTCATGCCACGACTTGCCGCGATTCCCGGCGTGCAGGCGTCCGGCGCGGTGAACCTCGCTCCGTTCAGCGGTGGCAACACGGGGATGGACTTCGTGCCCGGGAGCAACCTGCCGGTCAATCCCAGCCAATACCGGGGAGCGAGCTGGCGGGCGGTCACGACGGGCTACTTCGCGGCGCTCGGCATCCCGCTTGAGCGCGGTCGGTTGTTCGATCGCGGCGATGTCGGGGGCACGCAGAGCGTGATCGTCATCAATGAAGCCATGGCCCGCCTCGGCTGGCCGGACAGCGATCCGATCGGCAGGCAGGTTACCCTGAGCAACGGCCGCACGATGACGATCGTGGGCATGGTCGGGGACGCGCGGAATCTCTCCATCGACAGCCCACCGTCGCCGGAGATGTACTTCGCCCACTCGCAGTTTCCCTGGCTGGCGATGTGGCTCACCATCCGCACCGCGGGTGATCCGATGTCGGTTGTCGCGGCAGTGAGGCGGGAGGTACGGGCAGTGGATCCCGACATTGCCCTGGCCCGGGTACAGCCACTGGACAGGCTGGTGCGCGACGTGGCTGCCGAACCGAGGCTGACCATGCTTGTCTTCGCCATCTTCGCGACAGCCGCGCTGGTGCTGGCCGCAGCGGGGTTGTACGGGCTCATCTCCTACACCGTCGCCCAACGCACCAGGGAGATCGGGGTTCGCATGGCCCTCGGCGCGACGCCGGGAAGCGTCGCGAGGACGGTGCTCGGTCGGGCCCTCGCCCTCGCCACCCTCGGCATAGCGCTGGGTGTGGTCATGGCTTACGGCACGACGACGTCTCTCAGCGCCCTTCTCTACGACACGGAACCGACAGACCACCTGACCCTCGTCGCGGTAGTCGTCATCCTCGTCGTCACGTCCGTTCTCGCCACCCTGGCACCAGCTCGTCGCGCGGCGCGTCTGGATCCGGTAGCGGCGCTGCGATCGGAGTGACGTGCGGCGGTGGAACGACTGGAGCGGGGAGGGAGCGCTGAACAGCGTTCCCTCCCCGCTCCGACGGGCCGACTACCTGAAGCGTCGGGCCGCGCGGGCTCTACCGCTCAGGGCCAGCGGTGGAGCATCAGGCGGAGTTCGTCCCGGTGCCTGGTCTCGTCGGCGATGATATCGTCGAGTTCCACCACCAGTCCCACCTCACCCGCCTCCTCCGCCTGGCGACGACGCTCGATGTAGCGCTCGATCGTCGCCTCCTCATCGGCAAGTGAATTCTCGAGCATCTCGCGCGGCTCGGTGGTCATCTTCACTTCCGCTGCCTGCAGGACGGGTGTACCGCCCAGGGCAATGATCTTGTCGCAGAGCATACCCGCGTGCCCGAACTCGTCGGTTGCTTCGACGTTGAAGTATGACCTCAACTCCTGACGGAAGGGACCGGTGACGGCGCTCGCGTACGTGCGGTACTGGATGACGGCCGCGTATTCGTTTGCCAAATCCACATTCAAACCCTTTATCAGCGCGCTCAAGTCGTGTTTGGCCATGATCTCCTCGTTCCGGGGATTGGTCGATCGGCTCCAATGCGATCGACGACGAGAACCGCGTGGATTCCCGCCGTCTCCTCGATTGCAAGCTGTAACTGATGGTTACACAGGAGTGCAAGATGCGCGCTAACGTGGCGGGCGAGCAACGGCCACGCTCTTCTAGTCGGCGAATCCGCCGCGCCAGAGCTGTCGTGCGAGCACGAGGTTCGCGGCGATCATGATGATCGCTGGAACTCCGACGGTTATCCGGATGAGGCTTCCGTGCACGCTGTTCACGCCGCCCAGCGGATTCGTGCTACCAGCCCAGAAGAATACCAGCCAGATGAGGAACAGGATGAAGGCGTTGCCCATCAACGAGAGGGCGCCGAGCTTGTTGGGCGTCTTGCGAGTGGCGATGGTCATGCCGACTGGGTCTCCGGCGGTACTGTGGGCTGTGGCGATGCGCTGCACGCGCATCGGGCGGCGGATTGAGAGTATTGCAGCGAACCAGTTATCGCGCAAGGCGAGGGCCACGGGAGCAGGGCGCCCGCTCCTCGCTCTGCCTGAAGTGGCATGCGGATCAGGCCGTTTCAGCGATCGCCCAGCAACTCCACTCCCGAGCCGGTCACCCTGTGAGATATGAGAGGGAGAGGCGGCTCGGCCTCATCCGCGATGCGGATTGCTCGTGCCAGGGTTGCACGTCCGCTGTCCACGCCCTGCCCGTCACGTGCGAGGATGGAGGCGAGCGGCTCACCTTCCTCCACCCAGTCGCCGGGGCGCGCCGTGATGACGAAGCCGACTGTCGGATCCACACGGTCGGCAATCTTCTCGCGGCCGCCGCCGAGGGCCGCGATGCCCCGCCCGATCTCGCGTGGCTCCACCTGTGCCACGAAACCACGACGCGGCGCATGATAGAGTTCGCAACGGGCTGCCTGGGGGAGCGCCGCCGGGTCGTCGACGATGCCGGGATTGCCGCCCTGCGCTTCGATCACTTCCTGGAATCGCCTGGCGGCGGCCCCCGAGGAGATCGCCCCCTCCATGGCCCGGCGAGCCGCGTCGGTCGTGGGAAAGGCGCCGCCCAGCACCAGCATCTCGGCACCCAGGGCGTAGGTGACGCGCATGAGGTCCGGTGGCCCCTCACCGCGCAGCGCCAGCACCGCCTCCTCCACCTCGATCGCGTTGCCGCAGGCCCGGCCCAGCGGACGATCCATGGCCGTGAGCAGCGCCACGACCGGGCAACCGTGGTCGGCACCCAGGCGAATCATCGTGCGCGCCAGATCGAGCCCTCGTTCCACCTCCGGCAGAAAGGCGCCCGATCCCACCTTCACGTCCAGGACCAACCCGGTAAGTCCCTCAGCCAGCTTCTTGCTCATGATGCTGGCCGCGATGAGCGGTATCGACTCGACGGTCGCCGTGGCGTCGCGAAGCGCGTAGAGCTTGCGGTCCATGGGCGCAATCTCCGCCGTCTGTCCCATGAGCACACATCGCAGCGTCTCGAGTTGGCGCGTCGCCTGCTCCAGCGACAGGTCGCTGCGGAAGCCTGGAATGGAGTCCAGCTTGTCGAGCGTTCCGCCGGTGTGCCCCAGCCCGCGTCCGGATATCATCGGCACCGCGACTCCGAGCGAGGCCACCAGCGGTGCGAGGACGAGCGATACCTTGTCACCCACTCCGCCGGTGGAATGCTTGTCCACCCGGCCCACGCCCAGGTGCTCCAGGGAGAGGCGTGCGCCACTGTTCAGCATGGCATCGGTGAGGGCCCGTGTCTCGTCACGATCCAGTCCCCGACAGAAGATGGCCATGAGGAGGGCGGCCATCTGGTAGTCGGGTACCTCGTCGGCGGAGTATGCCCGGGCCAGAGCACGCCATTCGTCGGGAGATATGCGGAGGCGATCTCGTTTGCGTTCGATCAGGCTGCGAGCGAGCATTGAGGGTTCTCTGGGGTATGGTATCTTACCGGTCGCCAGGGCGGCGGGCGACCGGCCGCGATCGACCGTACGTGAGCATGATCTCAACCTCTCGAACCTGGAGCATCTGGATGCTGAAGCGACTGGCGCTGTTGGCCACCCTGGCCATCCTGGCCTTCCCCACTGCCGAGGCACAGACGGCGACCGAGCACGTGGCTCTGGGCGACCGCGATCACGAGGCACGGAATGCGGCGGGTGCGCTGGCGCACTACGAGGCGGCGCTGGCGGTAGACCCGAATCTCTACGAGGCGCTGTGGAAGGCCTCGCGGGAAGCAGTGGACCTGGGTGAATTCCTGCCCGATGAGGGGCAGCGGAAGGCACTGTACACCAAGGCGGAAGGTTACGGCAAACGAGCCGTGAGCGCCAATCCCGATGACGCCGAGGGACACTTCGCGCTGGCCCGTGCGCTGGGGCGGACCGCTCTGACGATGGGCAAGCGAGACCGGGTCAGGTACGCTGCCGAGGTACGAACAGAGGCACTCGCGGCGCTGGCGGCGGCGCCGGAGCATCCTGGCGCGCTACACGTGATGGGCATGTGGAACGCCGAGGTGATGCGCCTCAACAGCTTCGAGCGCTTCTTCGCCAAGAACCTGCTGGGCGGGAAGGTGTTCAACACCGCCAACTGGAACGACGCCGTGAGTTACATGGAGCGCTCGGTGGCAGCAGAGCCGGATCGCATCAGCCACCGGCTGGATCTGGGTCGCATATACGCCGACGTCGGGAGCGTGGCAAAGGCGCGGGAACAGTTCGTTTGGATAGCCAGCGCTCCGCTGCACGACTACAATGACGCCCACTACAAGGAGGAGGCGGCAAGGGCACTCGCCTCGATGAAGTGAGGGAGTGCCACCTGGGTGTCGTCATGGAAGCGCGGGCGCTCGCCTCGATGAATCGAGGGATCGCAACCGCAAGGGTATGGGCAGGCTGGCGCTGATCAGTCGCCGCGACAGCCCCTTCCGTGCTCCCTGGTGCGCGCGCGCCTCAATTCCCGCAGCGTGCGCAGGCCCTCCAGGGCGCGTTGGTCGAGGTCGCTGAGCGCGGCGGCAATGTCCCGACGGCTTCCGCGCAGCCCACGCTTCACGTCCCGACGGGCTTTTGCGCGAACCACGCGCAGCTCATCGCCCAGGCCGTCCCACGTGTCCGCTGCACGACCACCGGCCCGCCGGCCGGCGTCGACGATCTTCCGTCTGGTGCGTGAGCCACTCTGCGGCGCGGTGAGCAGCGCCACTCCGGCGCCCAGGAGGGCCCCGAGGGCGAGACCGCTGCCGAAAACGGAGGCACGCGCCCAGTCCACGTCCAGTTCCAGCGACCGGCGGTAGGGGCGTCCGCGCGGGCGGCGCGGCGCCTCTTCCAGATATGTGCCACCGTCATGAGCGACAGAACCATCCTGCCTGGGCCCGTCGCGCTGATCGGCCAGGGCTGGTCGATCGGCCGTCAACCTCCGCGCCGCTCGGCGGGCGGAATCGCGCCAGCCGCCGACCCGGTCCAGCATCGATTCGCCGTGGCTGCCGGGTGGATCTGCCGCCTGTCGACCGCCGGTCATATCGGCCAGGCCCGCCGCGCGCCTGCTGTCATCGGCGGGACGATCGTGCCTTGTCTGCGCATCGCTGGCCCGATGCCCGGAATCCTTGCGGCTGCCCGTGGCACCGCCCTTGTCGCCGCCAGCCGATCCATGTCCGTCTACCGTTTCTGGCATGATGACTCGCTCCCTTGTCTACGGGTTCGTTTCGTGGTAAGGAACTTGCTGGGTGACGCTCGCAAGCGCGTGCCACCCAATGTTGATGGGACCGACACTCTGGTTCCATGGCCTCGCGGTCCATGTATCGGTCCCTGCCTGGCTCAGTAACGCGCGAACTGCGTGCCAGCATCCCCGATCACTGTCTTCCCCTGCCCGGCGGTGACCGCTCGAGTCGTCCGCCGCCACCATTGCGTGACTCACGCTTAGGATCAGAATGAGCGCTGCTAACGGCAAGACGGTCCTGCTCGTCGAAGACAATGAGGACAACCGCATCGTCTATTCCACGATTCTGCGGCACTTCGGCTACACAGTGATCGAGGCGTTGAACGGCGAGGAAGGAATCGCCCGGGCCCGCGCCGAATTGCCGGACCTGATACTGATGGACATCTCCATCCCGATCATAGACGGCTGGGAAGCGACCCAGGTGCTGAAGCACGATCCGGCCACCAGTGCGATCCCCATCATCGCCCTCACCGCCCATGCACTCGCGTCCGACCGCGAGAAGGCGATGGAGGTGGGCTGCGACGGCTATCTCGCGAAACCGTGTGAGCCCCGGGCAGTCGTGGCCGAGGTGCAACGATTTCTCGGGAAGAAGAATGTCCCCTGATCGCGGCGCCCGCATCCTGATAGTTGATGACCATCAGGACAATGTGGAGTTGCTCCAGGCTCGCCTGGAAGCGCGCGGATATGAGATAGATACCGCGACCGATGGGCAGGAGGCGCTGGATCGGGTCGCGGCGATGCCACCCGACCTCATCCTCCTCGACGTCATGATGCCGATCATAGACGGAATCGAGGTGGCGCGGCGCCTGAAGTCGGATCCGAGCCTCCCGTTCATCCCGATCATCATGCAGACCGCGCTCGATGCCACCGAATCCAAGGTGGAGGGATTGGACGCCGGGGCCGACGACTACATCACGAAGCCCATCAATTTTGCCGAGTTGGAGGCGCGGGTGAATTCTCTGCTGCGCATCAAGGCATTGCAGCAGGATCTGGCCCAGCGCGAGCGACAGTTGGCGGACATGAACGACCGCCTGAGGCAGATGTCGCAGACGGACTCCCTGACCGGCCTCGACAACCGGCGCTACATCGAGGAGCGACTGCTGGAGATGTTTGGCCACGCGACCCGCTTCAACGAGCCGCTGGCCTGCATGATGTGTGACCTGGACCATTTCAAGTCGGTCAACGACAGCTATGGCCATCAGGCTGGTGATGCCGTGCTCCGCCAACTGGCCGACATCCTGAGGGGCGAGGCGCGAGAGATCGATCGCATCGGACGCTACGGCGGGGAGGAGTTCATCTTTCTCCTGCCGGGTACCAGCGCAGAGGCGGCCATGGTCTTTGCCGAGCGCGTCAGGAAGGCAGTGGACGCCATGGAATTCACCTTTCCGGGCGGAGCGGTGCGACGCGCCATGAGTTGTGGTGTGGCCGCCTGGCCGCATCCTGGAATCGCCAGCTCCGACGCCCTCGTCAAGGCCGCCGACGATGCCCTCTATGTAGCCAAGGAGACGGGCCGGAATCGCGTCGTCCGCCATGACGGAGAGGAGTTCAGGGCACACCGCAGGTAAACGAACATGGCGGTACATCGCCGGCGGTGCGATCTTGGTGCTGACCGGTGACCCAGGCAGTACCTGGCTACCCGCCGACCCTACCGCCGCTCCCACCCGCATGCCAGCTTCCCAGCCAGATCCGGCCGAGCGCGCCGCAGAGCTTCGCGAGATCCTCGACCGTGCCTCGCACGAGTATTACGTACTCGATCGTCCGACGATGTCGGACCAGGAGTACGACCAGCGCTTCCGCGAGTTGCAGCAGTTGGAAGCGGAGTATCCCGAGCTCGCGACCGCCGATTCGCCCACCAGGCGCGTTGGCGCGGCCGCCGCGAGCGCGCTCGCCAAGCACGTCCATCTCGCCCCGATGCTGTCACTGGGCAATGCATTCGACGACGACGAGCTGCGGGAGTGGGAGGAGCGCCTGGTGCGCATTGGTGGCGACGACGTGCGACGTTCAGGTTACACGGCCGAACTCAAGATAGACGGGGCTGCCGTAGCACTCACTTTCGTCGACGGCGTCTTCACCATTGGCGCCACCCGCGGCAACGGCACGGTCGGCGAGGAAGTGACCGCCAATCTGAGGACGGTTCGCGATATCCCGCTGCGACTGCGAGGGGAGGATCACCCGCCGCGGCTGGAGATTCGCGGCGAGGTATACATGCCGTTCGACGGTTTCGAGCGGCTGAACGAGGACCGGGCTCGCGCTGGCCAACCAGTATTCGCCAACCCGCGAAACGCTGCCGCTGGCGCGCTGCGACAGCTCGATCCGGCAGTCACGGCGGCCCGCCCACTCCGTTTCTTTGCCTACGCCGTGGCCGTTCCCGAGGGTGCTCCCCCGCCCGCCCGCACCCAGTGGGAGACGCTGGAACTCCTGGACGGATGGGGCTTGCAGGTGGCTCCTCACCGGCGGCGCTGCCAGTCGCTGGATGAGGTGATAAGCTGGGCCAGCGAGGTGGAGCACCGGGTGCGCGGAGTACTCAACTTCGCCATCGATGGAGGGGTGGCCAAGGTGGACCAGCTATCGGTCCAGGATGACCTGGGAGTGGTTGGCGGACGGGAGCCTCGCTGGGCGATCGCTCGCAAGTTCGCGCCAGATATCGCTGTCACCCGCCTGCTCGACATCGGTGTGAACGTGGGCCGCACCGGCTCGCTGAATCCGTTCGCCGTTCTCGAGCCGGTGGAGATCGGAGGGGCCACCGTCCGGCTGGCGACGCTCCACAACGAGGCGCTCATCCAGCAGAAGGACCTGCGCGTGGGTGACTGGGTGCAGGTCAAGCGCGCCGGCGAGGTCATTCCGCAGGTGATCGCGCCGCTGCCCGAGCGCCGGCCCGGGAGCAGCAGCGGAGAAGAGCTGCTGGAGCCGTGGAGGATGCCCGATCACTGCCCCGTCTGCGGGACGGCCGTGCGGCGCGACGACGAGGAGGCCGCCGTCTACTGCCCCAACGTCGCCTGCCCCGGTCGACGGTTGGAGGGGCTGGTACACTTCGCCTCCCGCGACGCGCTCGACATCCGGGGTCTCTCCCATGCTCGACTGCAACAACTGCTGGACAGCGGACTGGTGACGACGGCCGCCGACCTGTTCGAGCTCGAGCCCTCCCAGCTCGTGGAACTGGAGCGCATGGGCGAGAAGAGTGCCCGGAACCTGGTCGAGGCGATCGATGCCTCGCGGGCACAGCCGCTGTCACGGCTCATCTTTGGGCTGGGCATCCGCCATGTTGGCGCTGCGGCGGCGCAACTGCTGGCCCGGGAGTTCGGTACGCTGGGCGCCCTGCGCAGCCTGGCCACGGTCGGCGAGGACGTTGAGGAGGGAGCGGACGCCAGCGAGGACGCGATCGCGGACGGCGCGACAGGCAGCACCTCGCCCCGGGCCGCGGCCATCGAACGTATCCAGGCCATACGCGGGCTGGGTGAGGTGATCGCGCGCTCTGTCGTGGACTACTTCAGCGACCCGTCCTCCAGGCCGTTCCTCGATTCTCTCGAACGAAATGGAGTGGCGCTCGTCGAACCCCGGCAGGCGGAGGGGAGCAATCTGCTACGCGGGTCCACGGTGGTGATCACCGGCACACTTCCGCGAATGTCCCGGGCCGAGGCGACCGAGGCCATTGAATCTGCCGGCGGGCGTGTTACCAGTTCGGTCTCCCGCGCCACTACCTTCGTCGTGGCTGGAGCAGACGCCGGGAGCAAGCTGGCACGGGCGACGGAGCTCGGCGTCCGGGTCATCGACGAGGACGAGTTGGACCGGATACTCGAGGGCAGGACAGACACATCCGCCCCGATCAACGGTTGATCCTCCACCCACCCAGTCGCAGCCGGCATCCAGCCGCCACAAACAATGTCTAACAGGACCTCGCTCAATGCCCGCAGCCGGAATCACAATCGCCCCTGAGTCGTTGCTCAACCTGACCGGCGCCCTGGTAACCGCGTTGGGGGCGGAAGGGGTCGCTCACGTGCGCGACGCGGGCTTTGCCACCGGCCAATCGCTGGCTGCCCGGCTACGGGCGAGTCAGGCCGAGCGCGGCGCACCGCCGCCGGAAGCTCTCACCCTGGCGGCCTTCAATGCTGTCACGTCGACGCTGCTCCAGCATACTGGCTGGGGGGCGTTGAGCATCGATGCCTCGCGAAGTGCCGTGACGGTGCTGGAGGCAAGCGGCTGGTCCGAGACGGCGGCGAGGTCCGGACCAGGGACGCCCGCTCCCGCAACTCATTTCACCACCGGACTGCTGGCCGGCTTCTTCGGCTCACTGGCCGGGGAGCCTCTGGCAGTGCTGGAGGTGGAGCCCGCCGAACCACTCTCCGACCGAGCCCGCTTCCTGATGGGGAGCGTGGAGACGGTGGATCAACTGTTCGCTCAGCTCGAGCGCGGCGCCCCACTGAGCACCGTCCTGGCAATGGACTGAGGGTGCGTGAGCGCGCCTCGTCGGGCCCCGCTGGAGGCGGGTCAGCGCTCGTCGCTGCTGCGGAGAGCGCTGCTGTAGAGCGGATTGGGAACCAGTTGGTCGCCGAGCAATACTTCGCGATCCCACGGCAGAACGATCATGGATTCCGTCGCCAGGGCGTGGAAGTCGGCCTCGTAAGGCCCGGTACGGAAGACGACGGCTGTCCGCACCTCCTCGGCGCCGCCATTGACCAGCGACGCGATGGCCAGGCGCATCGTGTCACCGGACTCGCACGTCCCGTCCACGAGCAGGATTCGCCGATCGCGGATGCCAAGCGGAACCGCTCCGAGGACGGCCGGCGTGTCGCGCTCGGAATCGCTGCGGTAGCGCCGGCTGATGAGGATGGAGTGGAACTCCCGATCCAGGATGGCGGCAATGACCGCGCCCGGGATGGCGCCGGCGTTGGCGATGCCGACGACTATTTCCGGGTTGAACTCGCGCGCGACCTTCAGCGCGAGGGCACGAGCCAACTCGCCGAACATTGGCCACTCAACTTCGAGCACGCCCTGTGAGGCGGCGGCGTTCTGACGGGAGGACATGGGGACTCGGCTGGACGATGACGGGCACGCGACGCTCCCGATGGAGCACCTCCGGCAAGCTAACCGGCAACACGGGCGGGCGGCAGTCGTGACGGCGTCCCGCACTGGTTTCCCGTCGCAACTTCAGCCCTGGCACGGTTGCCGCCATGCATGTCGCGCAATAGCTTGTGTCGTCCAGCGCTGACGGCACGAACACGGTGTCAAACCTCGTAATGACCGGTTCGGAATGCACTCCGCGTGGGCTTGCGGCCTACACGTCGCCGCTCCATAGCCGCCTCGTTGCCGTGTCGTGCCGCGCGACGGCATCCGACCTGGCCGCCTCCCGACACCCCTCGCAACTGACGACGCATGTCCTGGTGGAGCCGCCTTTCAGGCGGCAGGTCCGATAAGCATCTGAAGGCACAACGCGTGGACTACCTGGGCGAGGCGCTCGCGCTGGAGCGTCAGGGAGACTATGCGGCTGCGCTGACCTCGTATCGTCTTGCCCTGCGCGACAACCCGAACGACCATCGTGTGCTGCAGAACATGGCCATTGCTTACTCGCGCACCGGCCAGTTGGATCTCGCCGTCCGCTGCTACCGTCGAGCGCTGGAGGCGGAGCCGACGCTCTCGGGCGCGCACTATGGACTGGCCTATCTCCTCCTCAAGCGCGACGAGCGCGAGGCCGCGGCCAGGCACCTGGAGGCATTCCTCGCCGCCCCGCCGCAGAGCGCGGAAGCTGAGCGCTGGGTGCGCCATGCCAGACTGACACTCAGCCAGTTGCGCGGGGAGGAGCCCATGCCCGGCAACGACGTCGAGAATCCGTTGGAGCAATCGGACGCTACCGGTGGCCATGACAGCTGACCCGGGGCCGGGACACGTCCTGGCCATAGTCAGCCAGAAGGGTGGCGTCGGCAAGACCACCACGGCCGTCAACCTCGCTGCGGCCTTCGCCAGGCGTGGCCTGAAGACCCTCCTCGTCGACGTCGATCCGCAGGGATCGGTGCGCTACGGCGTCGGGCTTCGACCGGGCCACCCGACACATGGACTGTTCGACTACCTGAGCGGTGAGCGCGGGTTGCGCGAGGTAATCCTGCCCACTGCTCTGCCATGGCTGCGCGTGATGCTGGTTGGTACGGTAAGTGACCAGGCCGACCATGGGTTCTACCAGCAACTCATCTCCGAGACCACGCTCCTGAGTGACCTGTTGCAGACGGCGCGCGAGCGATGCCATGTGGTGATCGTGGATACCCCACCGGGGCTGGGCCCGATAGCGCGGCGCGTGCTGGAATCCAGCCAGCACGTCATAGTCCCGCTGCAGTGCGAGCCGCTGGCGCTCCAGACGACGCCCCAGATCCTGCGTGGCATCCAGGATGTCGTGACCACCAACGAGGCGCTGACGCTGGACGGCATACTCCTCACCATGTACGATCGCGGCAGTCCGGCCAGCGAACGGGTGGCGGCGGCGGTGCGTGCCCACCTCCCACCCAACCTCGTCTTCGACATCGCCGTTCCACGCTCGCCGGCCGCCGCCGATGCCTTCTCCGCCGGGCAGCCGGTCGTGCTGCGAGACCCGGCAGATCCGGCCGCGCAGGCCTACGTCAACCTGGCCACCCTGCTCGCCGAGCGCTTCAGATGATCGCCGACGGTCGGCGGCAGCGTCGGCGCACGCTCCGGCGCGCCATTCCACTGGCACTGCTGGCCGGCGGAGCGCTCGCGGCGGCCTGTACCGACATTCCGACCAGCCCCGACGAGCCCTTCTCGATCGAGTTCCGCGGCCTTCCCTTCCCGGCCGTCGTGCTCGGCGATACCCTGCGTGACGCCAGCGGTACCGCCGCCCGGCTCACCGCCACGGTCTACAACGTGAACGGCACGCCCATCAGCGACCCGCCGCTGGCGTTCATCGTACCGGGCAGGGGCGCAACCGTGCTCGACGGAGGGTACCTGCGCGGCGACTCGATCACGCAACGCGGCGTGGCGGTCTACGCCCGCGTGAACGGACTTCAGAGCCTTCCCGAGACTGTCCACGTGGTACCGGGCGTGCCGGACACTCTCATCCGCGTCGCCGACGCGACACTGGAACTGATCCACGACCCACTGCCGCAGCCGGACACCTCCGCTGCCCTGCGGGTCCGGGTCGCACGCGCCGATACGGCGAGCGCCGACGGCCTGACCGGCCTGGAGCACTGGCCCGTGTACTTCACACTCGTTGCCCACGGTGATACGATAGCACCACGGGACACCTCACTCGTCTGGCTGGTCCAGGCATCATCGCTGACGCCGGCAACCGCCGACACGACCGATGCAACCGGTAACGTCGCTGTCCGGGTGCGGGCCAACGGCTTCGCCCCTGATATTGACGGGCTCGACTCCGTGGTAGTATACGTCAGCACGCCGCGGCTGAACGCTGTGCCGCTCACCACGCGTTTCACGATTCGCCTCCGCGCCCGCTCCTGATCCATCCGGCGCGGCATCCGATATCCGGAGGGACGTATGTTCAGTGACGCCTGGCCGTCACACAGCCCGTCGCCCGACGCGCCACGGCCGCCAGCCGAACAGGTAGGCAGATTCGTCGCCGAGGCACGCGGAGGACCACGGCCGGAGCCTGGCACCCTCAACAGGCTCTTCTTCGACGCAGTCGACCGTTTCGACAAGCCGGACGCGCTGCAGGTGAAGGTGGACGGCATCTACCAGCCCATCTCCCACCGCAGAGTCGCCGAGCGCGTCAGACGCGTCGCCCTCGGCCTCTCCGAACTGGGTATCTCCGCCAGATCCAGCGTCGCCATCCTGTCGGAGAACCGTCCCGAATGGGCGATAGCCGACTATGGCTGCCTGACTGCCGGAATCACCGACGTTCCGATCTACGCAACCCTCCCGGCCGAGCAGATAACCTTCCTGCTCGTGGACAGCGGCGTTCGCGCGATCTTCGTATCGACCGCCGACCAGGCTGCCAAGATCGCCCAGGTACGCGATCAAGTACCGGCGCTCGAGTTCGTCATCGGCTTCGATGAGCCGGCGGCGGACGGTGTGGACATGACACTGGGAGAGTTGGAAGCCCGCGGCGAGGCGGTCGAGACTCCTGCCCGTATCGCCGCCTATCGCGAGGCCGCGCTGCTGGTCAAGCCAGATGACCTGGCGACGATCATCTACACCTCCGGTACCACTGGCAAGCCGAAGGGGGTCATGCTGACGCATGACAACTTTCACTCCAACGTCAGTGCCGCCACAAAGGCCGTGCCCTTCGAGGGTCGGGATACGTCGCTCAGCTTCCTCCCATTGTCGCACGTGCTGGAGCGGATGGCAGGGCACTACCTGATGTGGTGCACCGGCACCTCGATCGCCTACGCCGAGTCGATCGATACGGTGCCCGACGACCTGGTACTGGTGCGGCCTTCACTCGCCATCTCGGTGCCGCGGCTGTACGAGAAGATCTATGCGCGGGTCCTGGAGAACGCACGGTCGGGCGGCGCGGTCAAGTATGCCATCTTTCGCTGGGCTCGCGGCGTGGGTGAGCGCTGGGCAGACGAGAAGCTGGCTGGCCGTGAACCGGGCGGCACCCTGGCCCTGCAGTATCGCGTGGCCGACCGCCTGGTCTTCTCCAAGTTGCGCGAGCGGACCGGCGGCAGGTTGCGTTACTTCGTCTCGGGCGGGGCACCTCTGTCGCCGGAGATCAACAAGTTCTTCTTTGCCGCCGGACTCGTGATCCTCGAGGGCTACGGACTGACGGAAACGTCGCCGGTCATCGCTGTGAACACACCCGAGGCCTTCCGGATCGGTACGGTCGGCCGGCCGCTGAACGGCGTCGAGGTACGCATAGCCGCCGACGGTGAGATCCTGACCCGGGGACCGCACGTCATGCGCGGTTACTATGAGCAACCCGAGGCGACCGCCGCGACGATCGACAGCGACGGCTGGCTGCACACCGGAGATATCGGTGAGTTGCACGACGGCTTCCTCAGCATCACCGACCGCAAGAAGGACATCATCGTCACTTCCGGCGGCAAGAACATCGCGCCCCAGCCGATCGAGACACAGGTGAAGACGAACAAGTTCGTCAGCGAAGCGGTGATGATCGGCGACCGGAGGCGTTTCCCTGCATTGCTGGTGGTGCCCGACTTCGATCAGCTCGAGAAGTGGGCGCGTTACAAGCAGCTCACCTGGAGGGATCGCCAGTCACTCGTCGCTCTCCCCGCCGTCCAGGCCAAGATGGAGCGGGAGGTCGAGTCCACGCTTACCGGCCTGGCGCACTTCGAGTTGCCGAAGAAGATCGCGTTGCTCGCCGAGGACTTCTCGCTGGAACGCGGCGAACTCACGCCGACGCTGAAGGTGAAGCGTCGCGTGGTGGACAGGGTACACAAGGATCTCATCGATTCTCTCTACATGGAGCCGGCAGGCACGCAGCCGTGACCGTGGTGGTACGGGCGTTCCAGACGACGGACCGAGCCCCGCCGGCCAGGCTCAGGCGCCGCGGGAGGCACGGGTGAGCGAGACAGGCGGGCCGGTCGGGCTCGCCCTGCGCTCGGCCACCCACAGCTCATCATCACGACCGAGTTCGGTGTAGCCGACCGGCAAGGCCGCGTTGGCGGGAGCGACCAGCCGACCGCCGGTGCGGACGGCCCGTGCGGCTCCATCCAGCAGGCCACGGCGTACCGACTCGGCGTCCAGCGCGGCGCCATGCAGCTTGCCCGCTGCCAGCGGCAGGGTTCCGCTCGCCCTGATGAACGAGACCTCGGCGCGGTCGGGTTTCTCGACCGCGTCATGGTTCACTACGAGGTAGATGGCCGGAGAGATCCGGGCCAGGGCGGCTCCGTGAACTCCCCAGCTCCCGGCCAGCATCACCGGCTGGCGGACGTCCTCCAAGCCCAGAAGTGCGGCCAGTCTGAGCGGGGCATCCTCGTGGCCGATCCACGCCGGCGGGGCGTGATCCAGTGTCCCGCCGCTCCCCGGATCGATCGTGCCGCGAGCGGGCTGGTCATCCCCGGTATCCGCCGCGACGAAATTGGCCTCACCATTCACCACCGGGTAGGCTGCACTGCAGACAGGGCATCCGAGTTCCCCATTCACGACATGGCGACCGGACATCAGGTCGGCACGGAGTACCAGCCAACTGTCTTCGTGGGGTCGTGTGCACCGCAGGATGTCCGCCAGTTCGATGAACATGGTTGTGGGCTAGGCGCGGCCGAGACGGAGCTCATCCACGTTCACCTCCGGGGGGCGGGAAGCGACCCAGAGCACGGCATCGGCGACCGCGTCCGCGGCCAGCATCGCCGAGCGTGGCGTGAACCCCGGCCGGGACTCGGGATCGAGCGCATCCCAGAGCGGTGTGTCGACGGCGGACGGGCTGATGAGCGAGGCACGAACGCCGCTACCCCGTGTCTCGGCGCGCAGCACCTCGTGCAGCGCGCGCGCGCCGAACTTGCTGGCCGAGTATGCCCCGTTCTCGGGAAAGATGGCACGATCGGAGATCGACCCGATCGTGACAAGATGACCCATCGCGCGTTCGAGCATCCCAGGCAGGAAGGCGCGAATGAGCAGGAACGGTGCGACGAGGTTGGTGTCGACCGCGCGACGAAACGACGACGCGGCGGTGTCCTGCAGGAGCGCCAGCTCGAAGAGACCCGCGTTGTTGACAACGATGTCCGGGCCATCGGGCCATTTCTCCCCGATCGCCCCGGTCAACGCATCCACCGCCGCGGCGTCGGCAATGTCGCAGGTGAAGATGGACGCCGAACCGCCGACCACCCGCGCAGCATCGCGCAGAGCGTCGATCTGTCGCGCGACCATCGCGATTTCGGCACCATGGGCTGCGAGCAGGCGCGCAGTAGCGAAGCCGATACCCCGCGACGCGCCCGTGACCAGCACCCGCCGCCCGGCCAGCATGGCGGAGGACGATGGGCCAGATACCGCACCGCCCGACACCGGCCGGTCAGCCACGAACCAGACGGAGGAATTCGTCACGAGTCCGGGCATCCTCGCGAAAGACACCGCGTACCGCGCTCGTGATGGTCTTCGAGTTCTGCTTCTCCACACCGCGCATCATCATGCACAGGTGTTCGCACTCCAGCACCACGCCCACTCCGGCCGGCGTCAGAACCCGCTCCAGTGCGCCAGCTATCTCCTCCGTCAGGCGCTCCTGCACCTGAAGCCGACGAGCGTACACGTCCACCACCCTCGCCAGCTTGCTCAACCCGACGATCCGTCCATCGGGGATGTAGGCTATGTGCGCCTTGCCAAAGAAGGGCAACATGTGGTGCTCGCAGAGCGAGTAGAGTTCGATGTCACGCACCATCACCATGGACGCGTGGTGATCCTCGAAGAGTGCGTCACCGAGGACATCCTCAGCCGTCTGGCCGTAGCCGCGGGTGAGCCATGTCAGGCTGCTGGCAACCCGGTGCGGAGTCTGGAGCAGACCCTGTCTTGTCGGATCCTCACCGATGAGCTCCAGTTGCCGGCGGACCACCGCCTCGAACTCCTCCAGTCCGTTGCCGATATCGCTCTCTCGCCGGACTTCGAGGCCGCCGTCCAGCTCATCCGGGAGCACTCCGGCCGTTGTGCCTGTCGTCATCTCATCACTCTCCCTCATACTCGGCGAAGTTGTTCTCCGTTTCCCAGAGGCGCAGTCTCACCAGGCGCGCCGGGGCCACATGTGGAGCGATACGTTTCCAGATACCCACGATGATGTTCTCGGTGGTCGGGATCACACCCTTCATGAACGCCACCTCGACGTTCATGTTCCGGTGGTCCACCTCCTGGATCACTTCCGTCTCGACGAGCCGCTTGAGCGCGCCGAGGTCCATCACGTAGCCGGTACGCTCGGAGATCTCGCCCTTTACGGAGACCTCGAGGACGTAGTTGTGGCCGTGCCAGTTCGGGTTGTTGCACTTGCCGAAGAGGGCCTGGTTCTCGGCTTCGGAGAGCGAGGGGTTGTGAACCCGATGGGCAGCGTTGAAGGTCAGCCGCCGGGTGACCGTTACAGTGGGCATGGTTCGGTGCCTCGAGACGTACGCCTTGAGAGAGTCATGGCGCTGGTCTAGCTTCCCAGCGGGCGCAACCGCGCCGCGGCAAGCCGTTGAAGGGCGCCCGACCGTTGGGGCTGAAGCCAGGGCGGTCCGCGGCGCCTGAACGTCGAGAGGCCCCGTACGGACGAGGCCTCTCGACGACGTGGAACGAGCATGTTGCTGGAGATAATCCGGCTCGACAGATGAGCCTCCACGCTCCGACTGCGTGGAAATATAGATCTCGCCACTGAAGGGTCAATCATGGATCTCGGTATCGTGGGCGCATTGCTCCTCCTCGTAGGCTGGGCGGTGGCCACACTGGCATTGGGTGCGCCCGGTTGGAGCAACGCGCTCCTTACCGCCGGCGTCTTCCTGCTGATATGGCGGATAGTGGTGCGCGGTACTCCACCGCTGCCTCCGAAGCCGCTCGCCCGGGATGCCGCTCGCCGCCAGTCGGGCACCCGGAAGTCACGCTGACGACAACGGTTCGACGACCGGAATTCGACCTCGGTACGTGGCAGTGACGAACGCGTCACCCGCGCCCTTTCTCGCCACAACCTGGTAGCAGCGGCCGTACCCACGGCCAGTTGTGCGACCTCACGGCATTCCACCTTTCCTGACGCCATCCGTGATCTCTTACAGCATCTACAAGCTCATCCATCTGTTCGGCCTCCTCCTCGCCTTTTCCGCCCTTGGCGGCATGGCAGTCCATGCGGCGAGCGGCGGCACCGCCAGGGCCAGCGGAGTTCGTGGCACGGTTCTCACCATGCATGGGACGGGAGTCTTCCTGCTCATCCTGGGCGGCTTCGGAATGCTGGCTCGTCTGGGCGTGGTCCATGGCGGCCTGCCGGGTTGGATTCTGGCCAAACTTGGTATCTGGACCGTGATCGCGGTGCTGGCCGCCCTACCTTATCGCCAGCCCGCGCTGGCCAGGTGGACGCTGATCGCCCTTCCCTTCCTGGGTGGCCTTGCGGCGTACCTGGCGGTCTACAAGCCCATCTGAAGGCTGGAGCCGCCGACGGACCCGCCGACGGGACGTGGGTTCCCGCTTTCGCGGGAATTACGCGGAGGGGCACATGGGTTCCCGCTTGCGCGGGAATTATGCGGAGGGGCACATGGGTTCCCGCTTGCGCGGGAATGACGGGGAGGGGCACAGGGGTTCCCGCTTGCGCGGGAATGACGGGGGAGGGCCACAGGGGGTTCCCGCTTGCGCGGGAATGACGGGGGATGGGGGCACATACCAGAAGGGCCTCCGCGTTGGCGGAGGCCCCTATGCGGTCCGGGTGGCTGGACGCATTCAGAGTGGTGGGTTGTTTCGCTGTGCAGCCTCGCGGCGGCGAACACGATCGCCAGCCCAGAAGGATCCGACCCCGGCAAGGGTGATGACCGCGAGCGCGATCAGGATGGCGGTGCTGCTCCCGCTGCCTACTGCGGCGCTGGAGAGTCCATTGTCGGCCGCGGGCGCCGCTGCGCCTCCGGTCTGTACCAGCGCCGACATCAAAAAAGTGCTCAACGTGACCATTCGCTCTCCTGGATCGAGGAGTGTCTACGAACCACCCATCACGGGTGCGGATGGGGGCCGGCGGTGCGGCAGGCGCGATGGGCACGACAGTGCGTTCAGGAACCCGGTGCGGCCTGCGGACGTGCACGTCAAGACTTCACTCGTCACTGGTGCCAGGGCACCAGCGAGGGAATCCCGGAAGTAGCCCCCGCGGAAGCGTTCTCGCGCGCCAATCCGTGCGACGGAGGCGACTGCGGGCGTTCGCGGGTTCAAGGCGGGAGTCCGGCCGATCCACCGGGGCCACCCACCTTACACTACTAATACAACATGAGGCTGGTTAGCGCAAGCAGATTTGACGTGCGCCTATATCTCCCAGTTCGACAGCACCACGCCCCCACCCTCCAGTGGTGGTTCCGACCGTCCCCTGAAGGTCATCCGCAGATCGGTCCATCGCACCCGTCCACCGAGTTCCAGCAGACGGCGATAGAGCTGCCCGAACTCGCCCTGTACGCGCACCGCGACGTTGCGCGTGCCGCTACGCCGTGATTGATCCGCGAGCTGACCCGCCATCCGGTCGATGTCCGCGTAGTCGGCCAGAACGAGCTTGAGCACGCGCAGTTCGTCCCGTACGCGACCCTCCACCAGCGGAGCCGTATGGTACAGGGCAAAGCCGCGCAATTTCCCGCCCCGCACGAGCAGGGATGTGTCGCCGAGCGCCAGGCGGTCGGTCAGCTCGATCTCGCGAGTGAAGTCATATCCAGGGCGAAGGGACTGGGTGAGTTCCCGACAGCGTCGCAGCCAATCCATCTTCTCCGAATCGTGGAGACGACCCAGGAGCATGCCGGGCGAGTCGTGGTTCGCCGCGGGAAGGGTCAGGGTGATCGTCAGGCGATCCGGGTCGAAACCCAGGTTGGAGTAGAAACCGATGTTGTCCATCGTGCGGGGCATCGTCTCCAGGCCGATGACCTGCGCTCCTGAACGCTCCAGCCAGTTCACCCCTGCCATCACCACCCGCTTGCCAAGCCCGCTGTCCTGGGCATCCGGGCGCACTGCCAGGGGCCCCATCCATCCTTCTATTCCGGAGAGGTGCGCGATGTTGAATGCGACGATCTGGTGGCGTTCGTCGCGCCAGAGCATGGCACCCTCCCCCGCTCCATCGATCGCGTAGCGCCAGATAGCCGGGTTGAGGAAGGGCACACGGACGCCGGCCATCCCGTCGCTGCGGTACCGTTGGGTGAAGGCGTCACTGAATACCTGGTTCAGTGCGGCAAGGTCGGTCGGCATGATCCGGAAAGGACCGGTCACGACCGCATCCGCTCGCGCCCTGGAAGAGTGCGCCATCAGTCGCCGGCCGCCGCATCGGCGTAGTCGGTGTCCAGGAATCCGACGACGCCGCCGTCGCTTTCCGGGCGGTCAGACTGCCGCACTCTCGACGTACCGCTCTCCTCGTCGTAACGAACCTCGACGATCTGGTCCATCCCCTCACGCACGTTGTCGATGTGCGTGATGAGGATCACCTGCTCGAAACGATCCTCCAGCCGCCGCAGGAGACCCACGACGTTGTCGCGGCGGGTCTCGTCGAGCGATCCGAAAATCTCGTCCAGGATGAGGAGGGAGAACGCCTGCCCGGCCCGCTCGGCGATCATCTGCGAGATTGCCAGGCGCAGCACGAGGTTGGCGATATCCTCCTCGCCACCAGAGATGACCGGCTTGGGAAGCCCATCCTCGAGGACGATGATGTTGTACTGGTCGTCCAGCTCGAGCTCCGAGTAGCGGCTGTCGGTAAGCTCGGAGAGGAAGGAGCTCGCCAGTGACGAGAGTTCGGGACGGAGCTGGAAGTTGAGATCTGTCCGGAGGTCGGTATAGGCACGGTCCAGCTCGTCATGCAGACGCTTGTCGCGTTGCAGCGTGTCCAGCGTAGCCTGGAGCCGCAGGACTTCAGCTCGTGCGCGCTCCGCTCCCTCCAGCGATGCGCGCGCTCCCTGCGCTTCGCCCTCGGCGCTCACGGCCTCCAGCTCGGCGGCGCGAGCGGCCTTCACCGCCTGGTCGAAGCTGTCTCGCAGCGGTTGATAGCGTTCCTCGGAGAAGTCGAGTGCATCGCGACGGGCAGCTATGGCGACCAGCCTGTCTCGCTGCTCGGCCAGTTGTCGGTCGACGCGGAGCCGTTCCTCGCGCAGCGATGGCTCACGCTCCATCTGCGCAGCCAGCCGTTCCGCACGCGCCTGCAGCGCCAGGAGGGCGTCCAGCGAGCGTCGGCGTTCGGCGTGCAGCGCCGGATCATAACCGGGCTGGATGGAGGCCAGGTCGGTGAGCACCGTGCGCAACTGCTCCTCCTTCGCGGTCACGTCGGCCGTGACCTGTACCAGCTCCAGCACCCCGGCCTGGCACTTGGCGAACTTCCGCTCCAGCGCCGCACTTTCCTGCGCCGCCACACGACGGAAGTCTTCCAGTTCGCGCACACCGGGCGGCATCTCGGCAAGCTGATCGAGGCGGTTCTTGTAGTAGCGACCGTCGACCTCGACGGTCTCCACCCGGTCGTCCAGATCCTGGAGTACGGTGGTGTAACTGTCCCCCAACGGGCGCGTGCACGTGGGGCACGGGCCCTCGGGGCCGAGCTCGGCGAGACGATCACGTTGCTCGCGAAGCTCGGCATACTGTTGGCGGAGTGCCTGCCTCTTGGTCTCCGCTTCCTGGCGGTCTCGCACCCACTCGGTTCGACGCTCCTCGAATTCCGCCGAGACGCGCTCCAGCGTCTCCCGCGCCGTAGCCAGATCGGCGCCCACCTGGCGCTCGAGTTCCGGAGCCTGCACCAGCCTCAGGCGACGCTCGTTCAGGCGAGCCAGTTCCTCGGCAAGGGAACGTTCGTTCCCCACCAGCGTCTGTCGGCGACCCTCCTCGCGTGCCATCCTCTCGAGCAGTGCGCATTCCTCGCGCAGGTGCGGAAGCGGCGCCAACTCGAGCGTCAGTCGTTCGTGCTCGGCATGCGCCTCGGTCAGACTGCCCAGCTCACGACCCAACCGTTCCATCTCGCGCAGCAGGCCGGCCTGTTCACTCTCGGCAACGCGCAGTTCTGCCTGCAGTTCCTGCAGTCGCTCGCGCTCGCGTTGCGCCTGGTCCCATTGTGGCCGGAGCGCTTCCAGCGCGTCGCCGGTCTCGCGACGTCGGCGGCCCGCCTCGTCGGCGAGCACACGCGCAGCGGCGAGGCGAGCCTCGGCGTCCGCCAACTGCCGCCAGACCGCGTCGGGATCAGGCATTCCTGCCCGGAGACCTGCCAACTCGGCTGAAACGAGCTTGCGGCGATCGCGCACGAGCGACTGCGCCATTCTCAGTTTCTCGTAGCCGAGGACCCGACTCAGGAATTGCGCACGCTCGGTCGGCCCCATGGCCGCCATCACGTTCAGTTCCTTCTGTCCGGTGAAGTACGTATTGAAGAACTCCGGGCGCGTCATCCCCAACCGACGTTGCAGCAACTCGCTCACTCCGGTGATGGAGTTGGCGATGGGCTGCTCGGCGCCATCCAGGTAGACCTCCGCGTTCGTCAGACCACGCACGACGCGATAGCGATGGCCACCGAGTTCGAAGTCGAGCACCACGCGCACGCTGGCTCGCGCCGGGGCGCGGTTGAAGCGAATGGTGTCGCGGTTGCCCCGGGCCGCCGTGTTGCCGTAGAGCGCCCAGGCGATCGCCTCGAGGATCGTCGTCTTGCCGGAGCCATTGGGGCCGATGATCCCGGTGATCCCGTTGGAGAACTCGATCGCCGTGTCGACGTGCTGGCGGAAGTTCTGCAAGCGGATGGCGTGGAGTCGCATGGCGCCTACTCGCCCTCCGCCGCTGCGCCAGCGCCGGTAGGTGCGATAGCCGAGAGTGTCTCGGCCTCACGCAGGTAATGAAGGCCGAGCGCGACCAGGGCCTCCCGATCCACGTCCGACGACAGGATTCGGCTGTGCAGCTTGTCCCTGACGGTCTCGGCCAGGGTGGGGCGACGGCCGGGAGCACCCTGGCCACGGCTGCGCAGCAGTTCGGGACGCCGCGTGTCCAGCTGGAAGTTGAGCGCACGCCGCCTGTACTCGCGCAGGGCGCGGTGATCGAGTTCGCGCACAATGTGCCGAGGCACATCACGCACCAGCAAGCGCACGATCTGGTCGTCTATGCCGCCATCCACGGTGTCCACCGTCTCGGCTATTGCCTGGTCCAGATCGGCCGCGCTCATCCCGGTCGCCCGTACCGGCGGCAGGTCGATCAGGCGACGGCTGGGCGCCAGAGGGTGGAATTCGTGGGCTCCTGACTCGAGGTCACGCGAGATGATTCCCTTGCCAGGAATGCCCGCTTCCTGTTCCTCGACCAGTTCGCCCCACGGATTTGCGCTGGTGTACTCGATGGAGCCGGAGTAATAGGCATTCGGCGCGATCTCGCGGTAGACATGATAGTGGCCCAGGGCTACGTAGCTCCAACGCGCCAGCCCCAGTTCCTCCCTGCTGATCTCGACATTGCTGCGGTCCAGTGGGCCGGAGAGGGTCGGCAGCATTCCCTCGACCTCGCCGTGCAGCAGGAGGACGTTGTGGCGCGCTGCCGGGTCCGGATCGAGAGCCGGCCTGGGGAGGCCTGGTACATCGGGCACGGCGAGCACGCTGAGTTCCAGTTCCGGATACCACAGGCGCTGAGCCTCGCTTTCCACGACGTCCACGCCGAGCGGACGGAAGAGGCGCAGGATGCAGCCGGTCTCGGTGGAGCGAGGGACGTCATGGTTGCCCGCGACGACCACAACTGGCGTGGCAGGCAGTGCCTCACGCAGTCGCGAGAACTGGTGGAACGCGTGCAGGATGGCCGGATTGGTGGGGCGTACGGTGTGGAAGATGTCGCCGCCCATCACGATCACCTGGGGAGCCAGCCTGATCGCCGTGTCGATCGCGCGCGTGAAAGCCACGGCGACATCTGCCTCTCGCTGATTGATTCCAGCAGGCGTCTGCCGCTGGTACTGGCGGAAGCCAAGGTGCAGATCTGAGAGGTGGACGAGCCGCATACGCGCTGGGAGCGGGAGGCATGTTCAGGGGACCGCGGCCGGACCGGGCCGGATCGGACGTCGTTACTTCGGTCATCGCGCCCCTGGCTGACCCCGACCGGTAAAGCTGCCTGCAGGGCTATCGTTTGTCCACGGGGTCGAGAACCCGCAGTGTCTGCACTATACGCGTGGACACATGCACGGGCGCAACTCCGGAAGCCGTGAGCACCGACTTGACGTCGATGGTCGCCTTGAGTGCGGTGAGCCAACCTCGTCGCCGGTCCACCTGGAGTTGCCCGACGATGGTGCCCGTGGACTCGTAGCGAACACCCTGCGGCAGTAGTACACCGCCGTCGGGACGACTGAGCGTACCCTTCAGCGAAACGTAAGCGACGTCGCCGTAGCGGGAGAGTGAATCCAGCCGGAAGGTGGTGGCGAGAGATCCCGCGCTCACTCCTGCGGGCTGGCCGGGAATGGGCATGGAGGTGGAGTGGGACCATCGTTCGCCGACGCGGATGTCGCGACCGGGGAGAGTGGCGGGCATCTGCCCGAGCAGCGCGACGGCATCGCTGGTCAGGGCGTTGCCGCCGTCCAGAAGACGCGTTGTGCCGTCCGGCTCCAGTCGCATGACCAGGCGTGAGCCGAGGTGGCGCGCCTGCCTCGTGCCATGCTCCTCCACGATCAGCGAATCGGCAAGGGAGGCGATCGTAGCGCCGGACGGATCGGCCGCTTCCACCACGGAGCGGGAGAGCAGCGTGACATCACGTCTCATGGAAACAGTGCTGTCACGTCCCTTGACCCGGCTGGTCGCGATCACCTCCACCTTCTGCTGCATGCGCATGGACAGCGTGTCGCCAGCGTGCGGTCGCAGTTCCAGCCTGACACCCTGGGCCGGCAACAGGCGCGGCATCGCCATGACCAGCGCCACCGCCAGCACCCGGCCCAGGCTGGAACGACCGTTCGCCAGAGGGCGCGTTGCTGCGGGACGCGCCGACTCCATCGCGGCGCGTCGAGATCGACAAGGTCCTGTCAGTGGGGAATCCTCAGAAGCCGTAAGGATCATCGTCAGCCAGCACGCGGAGAGCAGGCGCGACTACCGGGCGGCCTGGAGTGCGTGCACCCACGACCGCACGGAACTGTGCGGCGAAGAATGACCTGACATCGGCAGGACGAGCCAACAGGGTGACATTGCGCGCTCGTAGCGCTTCCTCCTCGCTGGCCAGGGCGATCACGTCCTGTACCCACGAAAGACTGAGCGACCGGTCCAGCGTGAGCAGGGAGCGAAGGATCGCGGCCTCCAGTGTGGGTTCCTCGGCCTGTGGGTACTGCTCCACGCCATCACGACCACGCATCACGGCAGGACGCGGAAAGCGCATGAAGATGGGCTGCGTGAAATGCGGGTGACGAACCATCATCTGGCCCCTGTCGAGCGTGGCCAACCTGGTGCGGATGGCGGGACTCAACACCGCGTAACCCGGCGTCGAGAGTTCATCCGCATCCATCCGGCCGTAGAGCGAGGAGCCGGCGTTGCCGACCACCCGGCGATGCACCTGCGATCTGAACTGCTGGGCGCTGAAGAGTACCAACCCCAGGTAGCGGCCACGCTCGGATATGTCGAGGAGCATCTTGCGAACGTACGTATCCGGACCATCGCTGGGGGCATACTTGTTCAGTTCATCCACGAAGACCACGACGTGGTTCACGCCGAGGTCACGACGTTCGAGGTGCTCGCGCAGCTTGGATACTACCCGGGCGAAGATGAGATCCTGTGCGTCCTCCTCCAGCATCGCCACGTCCACCACGTACACCGTGCGGTCGGAAAGGTTACCGAACGGCAGGTCGCTGACGGCTCCATCGTCGGTGACCAGGCCGGCGCATCGGGTAGAGATGTTGGAGAGGCGGTTGCGCACCTTCCGGATCGTGGCCACATGGTGGGTGCGCCAGCTATCGCCGCCGCCGCCCCGCCCTTCGATGGCCATGAGAAGGTCGCGGAACCACTCCTCCAGTTCGCCGAACGTCTGCACTCGATAGGGACGCCTGAGCAGTGGATCGGTGAACTCCCGGTCTATCACCCGCTCCTTGATGAAGTCGATCAGCGCGTCGGCCTTGGCGTCCACGTCGTCGCGGTTGAGCAGCACTTCGGCGTACTGCAGCACCTCGCGTAGTCCCCAGGTAAGAGGATGCACGTTGGCCGACAATGCCTCGTTGCTGCGAAGTGTGTTCAGGGTATAGCCGCGGGCGGTGTAGGGAGCGTAGTACTCCACCTTCTCGAACGGCTCCGCGGGAACACCCAGACGCTCGTAGACGGCACGGTCCCGCTCGTCCAGCTCCCCTGGCTGGTCCAGGAAGAGAAGATCGGGACCCTTGACGTTGAAGCAGACCGCCGCGACCGAACCCTTGCTCGCCGGGAAGTGGGCGAAGAGCGAGGCGATGAGCCATTCAGCAGCGCTGGTCTTGGTGGCCAGACCGGAGACACCGGTGATGTTCAGATGCGCGGCTTCCGGACCTACCAGGAAGTCAGCGTCCAGGTAGATGGGCGACTCGACACCACCGCCGTGATAGACGCCCACAGGGATACCCCTGCCCTCGCCATCGCGCAGGTAACCATCCATCCGGAGCGCCGCGGCCACGTCGGCGTCGTCGGCGAGATGGACCCGGCCCATCGGGACCGGCTGCATCGGCTCCTCCGGGATCTGACGGAGGACGGCGGCGCTGTAGAGCCGGATCTCCGCCCGCTCGGTGGCCGCAGCGGTCGCGTGGGACGGCTCGCCGTCGTGCCCCAGGACGTCGTGAAGCGGGGACTGGAGATCAGTATAGGATAGCCCCTCGGTGACCACGCCATAGACGATCGGCACCTGGCCATTCACCGGTCGCTCGCCATCCACCCGGACGATGCTGCCGATACCGACGGGTGCATCGAGTGCAGTCCAGAAATGGAACTCGAAGGCAGTGTTCGGGCGCCGCTCGGTGGCCACTACCCGGCCCAGGAGGGGGAGCGGTGAGGAGAGTACGGAGGGCGGTTCGGTATCCATGTCGCTGCTCATGTCTCTGGATTGGATGACGACAGGACTCGTCGTCAATCCGAATATACGGATGGTGATCTGGCGCGAGGGCGCTACGGGAGTCTCAGATCACGGCCCGCAGGTACTCCTCGCAATCCCTGATCCCGTACACCATCCGGTCCCAACGCCCGTCGGGGAGTGACAGCGGAGAGGATTCGGCAAGGATCCAGCGGGAAAGCCGGTCGGCGCGGGCGGTGAGCGCAGGGAGTGATTCGCCGGCGAGTTCGGCGTCGGCGGCCTCCACACGCACCAGGCCGAACAGTGGGTCGTGGCCGGCAGGATCGCGCAGACGAAGGTACCAACTGGCCACTGGCGTGCGGCGGGACGAGGGAATGCGAAAGACGCTCGACCGCTCGCCGCCACGCAGGCGGAATACCTGATCCAGCGCATCGCCCTCCACGTACAGCGTACGGTGGCTCTTCACCACTCCCACGGCATTCGGGGAGCGGGCCACGAGTTCGCTCTTGTTCAGCCCGCCATCGATGAATATCGGGGCGCGCTCGGCGTTGCACCATCGTTCAGCCAGCGTCTGCTCGGCCCCCTCCCGATCCTCCTGCACCAGGTGGATGGCGCGGTCGAGCAGTGCGAGAGGATGCCGGATGGGGATGGCCTGGTCGGGTCCGACGGCGGTCGTATCGACGACGTCCAGCCCCGCGGCGCGAAAGTGAGCCGCCAGCTCGGACGGGAGGTAGGCGAGCGGAAGGTAGATGCGGCGCTCCACCAGCGGACCGCCGGTCCAGCTATGCAGCCGCCTGTTCACGCGGAGGCGGATGACGGCGGCGACCACGCCGAAGACCACCGGCAGGCCGTCGTGGTAGGCCAGTACGCGACTGCGCTGGATGCCGTCCAGGAAGGCCAGGAAGCCCACCTCCGGTTCACCTCCCACAGGTCGGGCGCGCAGGGCACTGTCCTCGACCACCGGCGCCGCGAGGAGCCGAGGTGGCTCGACGACCCGGCCGAGCGTCTCCAGTGGAGCTCCGCCGTCGGCCTGCAGCGGCAGGTCGGGCGCCCAGCCCTGGAGAGTTCGTTGTGCCGATCGGAAGCTCGGATCCATCTGAATGCTCTGTTACGGGTGCGCCCGACGACGGGCTGATTTTACGCCATGCGCAGGCCGGGCGTCCTTCATACAGGGAACAAGTTACCTGCACGGGACGCGCGCTGAGGAGCAGCCGGAAATGAGAGCCATGACATCGATCGCCGGGAAGGCGACAGGACTCACGCTGGCCGCGAGCATCCTCGCGGCCACCATGGGCTGCAACGAGGCGAGCGGCACGGCCGAGGCCGCTACCGTAGCCTCCGACAGCGTCAGCGCCGACAGCATTGCCGGCACCAGCGTCGCTCCCGCCCGCCCGACAGGGGATACCACCGACCTGTCAGGCCGACCGCACATCCTCTATCAGGTGTTCGGCGAACGCGACGACCCACGCCTGCTCCCCGTGGCGACGCTCGCCCAGGGCAGGATACAACCGATCGTTCTCTCCGCCGACGGCTGGCAACAGTTCGACAGCCTGTATCACCAGCCTGGCGCGCAGTACACGATCTACCAGGACGGCCACCCGGCAGGCTGGGCTCGCGTCACGCGGCCCATGTGGAACGATCGCGGCGAAGCACTCTATTCGCTACCACGCTGCCGCAGCCTGACGCCGCTGGCTGCCGCGCTCGTCAAGGCACCGCCCCCGGTGGGCTACCTGGTGGAGCATCTCGCGACCGACGCTCCCCTGGCGAGAGCGGTCAGCCGGCCGCGGGCACGTCTCGTCTCCTCCGACAACGCCGTGAGCGAGGCTCGCCGTGTGGCGGGGAGCGTCGCTGAGGCGTCGGGAATGGGACCGGGGGCGCTCGGTCAACTGGACTTCCGCTCTGTCTCGGTTTCCAGCGGCGCCACGGACTCGCCGACACTGGTCGCCTCCTTCATCGATCCGACTGCCGGAATGGACGACAGTCGCGGTCATGCCCGGCACCTCTTCGTCCTCGCTGACCGGGTGGACGGTCGGTACGTGCCCACCTACACGCGGATCGTCCGCAGCAGCGGCACCCGTACCGATTACCGGCGCTATGTGGATCACCTCGACCTCACCGGCGACGGAGTGGACGAGTTGATCCTGGAGGGCTGGTCGAGCGGGCACGAGAGTTACCTGCTCGTGCTCCAGTACAGGAACGGACGATGGGTCGAGGCGTTCCAGGGCCGGCCCAGTTGGTGCCTGGATTCCAGGGGAGAGGGCTGACCACTGACGGATCGGGAAGGCGGCTTCCGGGGCGCCCACTCACCGGCCTGATCGCAGGGTCGGCTCCACGCCGGCGCAGTCATCCGGCTGGAGCCACGCCCCTATTCGACCCCGATATCCCAGGCCTGCTCCAGGTCGCGACGGGAGTAGGCTCGAAACGCCGTCAGGCTCTGTGTACGCAGGATCCCCGGCACGCTCGGGAACTTCTCCGTTATGACCTCGGCGATCTGCTCGTGTTCGGCCACCCTGACGATGGCGACGAGATCCCACTCGCCGGCCACGGAGTAGACCTCACTGACACCGTCTATGCCGGCGAGGCGCCTGGCGCACTCGGGTATGCGCTGCGGGTCGGCCTTGACGAGGACGATTGTGGTTATCACGCGGAAGTTGGTGTGGGGGGTACGTTGAGCAGCCAGAGGCCGCTCAGGTGGTCTCGTTCGTCCAGCTCGAGCAGGATATCGGCCGCTATCGCGACGCTGACCGCCGCCCTCTTGCGTCCGAGGACAAAATGGAAGTTCGTCTCGGCCGGGTCGGCCTCGGCGCGGAGCGGCGCGGTGACCTCCAACGACAGGACGACATCGGCGCTGGTGCCCGCCGGCAACTTCAGACGAGCGCGCCCTGCGCGTGCCGGTGGTCGTGGCGGGGAGAGCTGCGCCCGTCGCCGTACGGGCGGCCAGACCGCTACCTGCACTCCACGAACGCAGCCCTCGTCCAGGTCGAGCGTGAGCCAGGAACCGTCCTCCCCCTCCACCTCCACCGATCCGTTCGCGCCCCGCGCCGGCGCTCGCTCCGCTCCCTCATGGGCTGTCAAAGCGGCGCTCAGGATGCGAGTGTCACTGTCCCATCGGTACTCCACTGCTGGCAGCGTCAGCGTCGGTTCCAACTGCAGCGCGATACTCAAGGGTCCTCCTGGAGAGATGCGCCACCAATCTGTCATGCGATGCGCAGGCGCGCGAGCGCCAATCGGCGCCTGCAACACCGAACTATCGCGCACGATGTGAGCAGCCATCTCTACCGTACGCCATCATGGAGCAACGCCGAGATCCGTCGAGCGCCTTCGACGACCTGGTCGAGCGGGGCCGCATATGACATGCGGATCCAATCGGGCGAACCGAAGGCACTTCCCGGTACCAGCGCGACACCCTGTTCGTCAAGCAACCGACGAGCGATCTCGCCCCCGGCATCGGCGCCGTCGCGAGCGAACGGTCGAACGTTCATGAAGAGATAGAAGGCGCCAGCGGGCTGCACCGTCCGCAGGCGGGGCACGCCGCCGAGCACTTCCAGAGCGGCATCCCGACGCTCGCGAAAGGCACTCACCATGGTCGCGATCGCGTCGTCGGATTCGCCGACCCGCGACAGGGCGGCCAGGGCGGCATGCTGCGAGACGGTGGCAGCGTTGTGGGTGGTATGCGACTGGAGCGCGGTCATCATCCTCGCCAACGGTTCCGGCGACACCGCCCAGCCAATTCGCCACCCGGTCATCGCGTACGCCTTCGCCACGCCATCCACGACTACCAGGCGGGACGGATCGCTGGCCACCTGGAGGGCCGAGGGGGCCGCGGACTCGTAGGCGATGCGCCGGTAGATCTCGTCGCTCAGCACCCACCAGCCGCGCTCGGCAGCGAGGTCGAGAATCGCCCGCATCTCGTCGGACGAGTAAACAGAGCCAGTGGGGTTGCAGGGAGAGTTCAGGATGAGTCCGCTCGTGCGCGGCGAGGCAGCGGCGGCCAGCCGATCGGGATCCACCCGGAGACCCTGGTCCGGATCGCCGGGCACGCCCACTGCTCTGGCCCGTGCCAGACGTACGATCTCGAAGTAGCTCGTCCAGCCAGGCACCGGTACGAGCACCTCGTCGCCTGGCCCGAACAGGCTGAAACAGGCATTGAAGATCGATTGCTTGGAGCCACCGGACACGACTACCTGGTGGGCGGTGACCGGCCACCGGCCGCCGGCGAGTGCCGAAGCCTGATCGGCGATCGCCTGGCGAAGGGGGAACATGCCCTCGGTGGCGGTATAACGGGTTGCCCCGGCCTCCACCGCCTCGGCCGCCGCCTGCCTGATGAACTGCGGCGTGTCGAAGTCCGGCTGCCCCGCGCCAAAATCGAGAATCTCGCGGCCGGCAGCACGGAGTTGGGCGGCGAGCGCGGCGACGGCGATGGTTGCCGAGGGTTGCAGATCGGCAATGTTGGCCGACGGAACCACGACTGACGGAGCGATGGTGGTGGACATCAGGGGATGATTACTGAGCGACGGAGGTGGCGGTGAACCGTTCCGACCAGGCGAGGCGACGAACGGCGGACGCGAATAGGCTCGACGGTCGGTAACGGTGCTTGGAGCGGCAGAGGTGGTGCCGTTATACTTCGTGCCAAGAGTATATCCGCGGTGTCGACCGCGCCACGCAACGCCCTGCGGGCGACGTGCCGGGCGTTCGAACCGCTTGACAACCAGAGAGGACGTCGTGGATCAGGACGAGCGTACGACCCCCACCGCCAGCGTCGAGTCGTCTGGCGGTGCTGGCGGCAGCGCAGCCAGAAGCCAGCACACAGTCTACACACTGCCGCACGATTGGGCGCTGATCCGACGTTTCCTGGCGCCCGCCCTGGAGCGTGCCCAGCGCCTGCGGGCCAGCGACGCAGCGGGCCCGTCGGTGCTCGTCATCGCCAGCGACACGGAGGGGGCGCTGGCCATCGCCCGTAGCGCGCACGGACTGCTCGGCGAGGAGGGGCCGGCCTTCATACCGGTGACCGCGGTCGGCCGCGCCACCAGGCTCATCCGCGGCCGCGAGCCGATCGGCGTCAGCGGAACCCCTGCCCTCCTTGCCGAACTGGTGCGGAACGCCGTCCTCAAGCTGAACGACATCGAGACGGTGATCATCGCCTGGGCAGATGATCTCGTTGCCGCAGGCGGTCAGCCGGAACTGGAGGCGGTGCTGGGTGAACTACCCAAGGACGCTGCCAGGGTGCTCGTCGCATCGCGCCCGAGTGAACAGGTGGACGAGCTGGTGGAGCGTTACATGCGCCGGCCGCGGCACATTTCCGACCCTGCTGCCGAGGCGGAGGAAACCCCGCTGCGCGCACCACTCCACTACCTGACGACGGTGGACAGTGGCCGTCGGTGGATGTTGCGCCGGCTTCTCGACGAGTTGGATCCGACGTCCGCCACGATCGTCGCCCCGGGCGAGGATGCCGCTGCCGAGGTGCGCCTGACCCTGGCATCGCTCGGATACGGGGCCACTGACCCGAGCGTCAGCGTCAGCGACGGTACGGTGGCACCGGGTACAGCGCTCGTCGTGCTCTACGAGCTGCCTTCCGATGCCGCGACAGTGCGCGCAGCGCAGGGCGCCGGCGCCGGTCAGGTGATCGCCCTCGTGCAGCCTCGACAGCTCCCATCGCTGCGGCGGCTGGCCGGCGGTGCGCTGGTCGCGTACACCTTCGGGGACGCTCACCGGAGTGCCCAGGCGCGCGAGGAGGCGCTGCGTGACGAGATCCGTGCCGAACTGGCCGAGGGTGCACCCACGCGCGAGGTGCTGGCGCTGGAGCCACTTCTGGCGCAGTACGACGGCGTCGAGGTTGCCGCGGCAGTGCTCCGACTGCTGGACGAGGCGCGTCGTCAGCGCCCGGTCGCAGGTCGAGTGACCCTGCCGGCCGCCGACGACGCGCCGGTGGCGCCGTGGACCAGGGTGTTCGTGAATGTCGGCACGAAGGACGGCGCGAGTGCAGGCGACCTGTTGGGCGCCCTGGCCGGCGAGGGGAACGTGGGCCGTGAGAAGATCGGCCGCATAGAGCTGCGCGAGACCCACGCGATGGTGGACGTATCGACCGACGTCGTGGACGCGGTGGTTGCCGCGGTTACCGGTGCCGCGTTGCGCGGGCGCCGCCTGGTGGCGCGGGTGGACAGGGACCGCGCCACCGCTCCACGTGGCGGTGCTGGCGGTGGCGATCGTCCTCCGCGCAGCGACCACCCACGCGACGACCGCGGGTCGTTCCGTGGCGGCCGATCCGGGGGCGGCGAGGGAACACGGGGCGGCGGCCCGCGCGGCGAAAGGCCGTCACGCGGCGGTGATCGTCCGCCCCGTAGCGGTCCCCCGCTCAGGGACCGGGATGAGCGAGGCGGGTCCCGTCCACCTCGCTCGGGGAAGCCGCCGTTCCGCTCGGCCAGCGAAGAGCGAAGCTCGAGCTACGGTCGCACACTCCAGGATGAACAGAAGGAGTGGGCATCGCGCGGTGACCGTATCCGCCACTCGCGGCGGAGCATGGACGACGAGTGAACGGAATGTTCCAGGCGTCAGGCGGCTGGATCGAGGTGGTCGCCGGCGTCATGTTCAGTGGAAAGAGCGAGGAATTGCAGCGTCGCGTGAGACGGGCGCTCATAGCACGCAAGCGCGTCCAGGTGTTCAAGTCTCACCTGGACGCGCGCTATGGCGGTGTGCACCGAGTCTCCAGCCACGATGGCCGCATGCTCGAGGCAATCCCCGCCGAGTCAGCCGCACAGATCGGTCAGCAGATCGATCCACAGGCACAGGTCATCGCGGTGGACGAGGCCCAGTTCCTGGACGACGGGATCGTGCCCCTGGCGACGAGCCTCGCCGAGCGCGGGCGGAGGGTGATACTGGCAGGCATAGACACCGATTTCCGCGGCGAGCCGTTCGGTCCCATGCCGGTACTGATGGCGCTCGCCGAGGTGGTGGACAAGCTGCATGCGATCTGCGTGCTATGCGGCAACCCGGCCAGTCGAACCCAGCGCCTGATCAACGGTCGGCCGGCGGCGTACGACTCGCCCACCATCATGGTGGGAGGGAGCGAATCGTATGAAGCGCGCTGTCGGGCATGCCACGTCGTACCGCGGCCAGACGACCGGCAGGTACGGCTGCTCTAGCTCGCCAGATGACCGGACAGGAACGTTGACAGCCCAACGTTGCCAGACCTATATGTTGCACGTCGCCGGCGCCTGCTCACAGATCGCTCACCCAAACCTGGAGGGACATGCTGGTAGTCGGACTCACCGGCAACATCGCGAGCGGAAAGTCTACCGTCGCGGCGCAGCTAGCCGACCTGGGTGCCACGATCATAGACTCCGACCTGCTGGCCCGCGAGGCGGTGCGGCCGGGTTCGAGGGCGCTGCCGCTCATCGCCTCGCGGTGGGGGGACGGCGTGCTGGAGCCCGACGGTGCCCTGGACCGTTCGGCGTTACGTGCCCGAGTGTTCGGTGACAGCGACGAGTTGGAGGCGCTCAATTCCATCGTCCATCCCGAAGTCGAGCGACTGAGACTCGAGCGGGTGGAAGAGGCTCGCGAAGCTGGTGCCAGCATCGTCGTCTGCGACATCCCGCTGCTCTTCGAGGTTCATCTGGCCGATCAGTTCGACGCGATAGTACTCGTGGATGCACCGCGCCCGGTCCGACTGGAACGACTCGTGAGGGACCGGAACCTGCACCAATCCGAGGCGATGGACATGATTGCCGCGCAGATGCCGGCCGAACTGAAGCGCGCCCGATCCGACTTCGTGATCGACAATGTTGGCGATCGCGACATGCTTGCAGCCCGCGTGCTGGATCTCTGGCAATCCCTGAGCGATGAAGCAGCGCGCCTGACGAGGCGGCGCGACGACGGCCTCGGCGAACGCCCGCTGGTTCCCACGCATTCTTGACACCCAGCCATCCCTGCGGGTAGACTTCGCCCGCCCGCCCACCCATACCGGAGCACGTTCGTGGCAGACATTCCCGCTGACCTGCGATATACCGAGGAGCACGAGTACATCAGGACGACCGACGATCCCGATGTCGTGGAGATCGGTATCACCGACTTCGCACAGGGCGAGTTGGGAGACATCGTGTACATCGAGCTACCTGCCGTTGGTGCGACCTTCGCTGCCAACGATGTTTTCGGCACCGTGGAAGCCGTGAAGGCGGTGTCCGAACTCTTCTCGCCCCTCTCGGGCGAGGTCGTCGAGGTCAATGAGCGCCTTGACGGCGAACCGGCGCTGATCAACACCGAGCCCTACGGTGAAGGCTGGATGATCCGGATGCGCGTGGACAGTCGCGACGATCTGGACTCACTCCTCGACGCCAAGGCGTACCGTGACCAGATTGGCGCCTGACCGTCTGACCTTGACGGGTAGTCGCTGAGCGAACGGAACCACAGGGCCGCCTTCCAAGCACCATGGAAGGCGGCCCTGTGGTCATTCACGTGTCGCTGTCAGCCGCCGGTGCAGCGCCTCTCAGCTCGTGACGCCGGCGACGACTTCCGCGTAGGCGTCGGTGGGGGGACAGGAGCAGACGAGGTTGCGATCGCCGTACGCGCTCTCCACCCGGGACACACTCGGCCAGAACTTGCGCGTACGCGTCCAGGGAGCCGGGAAGGCTGCCTGCTCGCGGGTGTACGGGCGGTCCCAATCGCTGCTGACGACCGCATCCATCGTGTGCGGTGCGTTCTTGAGAGGATTGTTCGTGGCGTCCATCTCGCCCGCCTCAACGGCCGCGATCTCCGCGCGGATGCCAATCAGCGCCTCGCAGAACCTGTCCAGCTCGGCCAGTGGCTCGCTCTCCGTCGGTTCGATCATCAACGTGCCGGCCACAGGGAAGGAGACGGTGGGTGCGTGGAAACCATAGTCCATGAGACGCTTGGCGATGTCCTCCACATCGATCCCCGCCGATGCCTTGAGCGGGCGGGTGTCGATGATGCACTCATGAGCAACGTGACCATTCTGCCCGCGGTAGAGCACCGGGAAATGTCCGGCAAGCCGTTGCGCGATGTAATTCGCGCTGAGGATGGCCACCTTCGTGGCGTGGGTGAGGCCCTCGGCGCCCATCAGGCGGACGTAGAGGTAGGAGATCGGGAGGATGCTCGCGCTTCCCCATGGAGCGGAAGAGACAGGCCCCAGCGCCCGATCACCACCCATGTCTACCAGCGGATGGCCGGGCAGGAAGGGAATGAGATGGGCCGCGACACCGATCGGTCCCATGCCCGGACCGCCGCCGCCGTGCGGGATGCAGAAGGTCTTGTGCAGATTCAGGTGGCAGACGTCGGCGCCGATGTCACCGGGGCGCGCCACACCGACCATCGCGTTCATGTTCGCGCCGTCCATGTAGACCTGGCCACCGTGTTCATGCACTATCTCGCACACCTCACGGATGGAGGTCTCGAAGACTCCGTGGGTGGACGGATAGGTCACCATCAACGCGGCCAGATTGTCGGCGTGCTGCTCGGCCCGGGCGCGCAGATCGGCGACATCGATATTGCCGTCCGGGTCCGTCTTCACGACCACGACCTTCATCCCGGCCATCACCGCGCTTGCCGGGTTGGTGCCATGCGCGGACTGCGGTATGAGGCAGACATCGCGATGGGTATCGCCACGCGACTTGTGATAGCGGCTGATGACGAGCAGTCCCGCAAACTCTCCCTGGGAGCCCGCATTCGGCTGCAACGAAACGCCGGCAAAGCCGGTGATCTCACCCAGCGCGCTTTCCAGTTCCCTGAACAGCTCGAGGTAGCCCTCGGTCTGTTCCGCCGGCGCGAACGGATGGAGTTGGCCAAACTCCGGCCAGGTCACCGGGATCATCTCCGTCGTCGCGTTCAGCTTCATCGTGCATGACCCGAGCGGGATCATGGAGTGCACGAGGGACAGGTCACGCGACTCGAGCATGCGCATGTAGCGCAGCATCTCCGTCTCGGAATGATGGGTGTTGAAGACGGGGTGGGTCAGGTAGGGCGAGGTGCGAGCGAACCGTACGTCCACTTCCGTGTTCACGTCGCCGCCCAGGTCGTCCACGGTGAACGAGGCGCTCTCACCCTTGTTGAAGACCGCCAGCAGATCGGCCAGGTCATCCACCGTGGTAGTCTCATCGAGCGAGATGCCAATGGTGTGCTGGTCCATGCCGTGGAGGTTGATGCCCCGGGACTGCGCGATCTCCAGGAAGGTCGCGCTCTCTGCCTGACCGAGGTCAACGCGCAGGGTATCGAAGTAGTCCCGATGCACGATGCGGAAGCCGAGCCGTTCGAGTCCGGCAGCGAGCGTGGCCGTCATGGCATGGACGCGGCGAGCGATGCGCGCAATGCCTTCCGGTCCGTGCCAGACGGCGTACATGCCGGCCATCACGGCGAGGAGCACCTGGGCCGTGCAGACGTTGCTCGTGGCCTTCTCGCGACGGATGTGCTGCTCGCGAGTCTGCAGCGCCATGCGCAGCGCGGGACGGCCGTCGGCATCACGTGAGACGCCTATGATGCGTCCGGGAATCTGCCTCTTGTACTCGTCCCGGGTAGCGAAGTAGGCGGCATGCGGTCCGCCAAAGCCCATCGGCACACCGAAGCGCTGTGTGCTACCAACGACAATGTCGGCGCCCCACTCGCCGGGGGGAGTCAGGAGAGCCAGGGCGAGCAGGTCGGCGGCCGCGGTCACCAGCACGCCGGCAGCGTGGGCCTGCTCGACGAGGGCGCGGTAGTCGTGCACTGCTCCATCACTGGCCGGGTACTGCAACAGCACGCCGAACACGTCCGGTCCGAAGCTGAACTCGCTGTGGTCACCCACGTCGACCGAGATGCCGCGAACAGCGGCCCGCGTGCGGACCACCTCGATCGTCTGGGGATGGCAGTCCCGGGAGACGAGGAATCGGTTCCTGTCATCGGGCGCCAGGTTGTGGGACATCTGCATGGCCTCGGCGGCCGCCGTGCCCTCGTCCAGCAGGGAGGCGTTGGCGATCGCCATGCCGGTCAGATCCATGACCATCGTCTGGAAGTTGAGCAATGCTTCCAGCCGCCCCTGGGCGATCTCCGCCTGGTACGGAGTGTAGGCGGTGTACCAGCCGGGATTCTCGAGGATGTTGCGCTGGATCACCGGTGGCGTGTGGCAGCCGTAGTAGCCGAGCCCGATATAGGATCGGTAGATCCTGTTGCGGCTGGCGAGCGTGCGCAGGTCGGCCAGTACCTCGGGCTCGGTCCGTGCGGCCGGCAGGTTGAGCGGCCTCGGCAGCCGGATCGCGGCGGGGACTACGGCGTCGATGAAGTCGTCGAGGTTTGCGTAGCCGAGCAGTTCGGTCATCGCGGCAACCTCGGCCGGATTGGGGCCGACGTGCCGATCCACGAACTGGTCGATATCGACTAACTCTGACGGTCGGATTGCGGTGGTCATGCGAGACCTCGGGGACGGTCTGGACGAGCCGCGAAACGCGGGTAACGGTGCGCCTGTGGCGACGCGCCGGCCCACGAGCGGCGAGAAGTTGCACGAGAAGTACGCACCCGATAGCGAGGCGCCCATCAGGCAGCGTATCCGGTGAAATCTAACGTGCTGGAGGCCACGCGGCGCGTGGCGCGGGATTGCTTGCCGCGGAGAGGGAACGGTGCTGCCGAGGCGGGCGAGCGGGGGTATGTTTGTAGCGGGGGGGGCCCGGCGGCGACACCGTATGGACCCCGCCTCGAAGCTCACCCGGCTTTCCCCCTCGGAACCCCGGTTCTGGCGCGGGGGCGGCCGGGCGGTGGCCCCCGCCGGCCCGGCCGACACCGCAATGGTCGGCACGCCTCTCAACCTCAGCTTTCGGTCATGCGCTGGCACCTCCTTATCACGCCGCCGCTCCCGGGCGCCGACAACATGGCGCTCGACGAAGCCCTGCTCGAGCGAGCAGGCGCAACTGGCGAGGCCGTCTGCCGAGTCTATAGCTGGAGCAGACCCACTCTCTCGCTGGGGCGCAACCAGACTGCCGCTGGCCATTATGACCTGGCGCTCGGCAGAGAGCTGGGGGTGGACATCGTCCGTCGCCCGACTGGCGGGCGGGCCGTCCTGCACCATCGCGAGATCACCTACGCAGTCGCCGCCCCAGCGCCGGAGACGGGTTCGCTCCGTGAATCGTACGCCGCCGTCAATCGTCTCCTCCACGACGCCCTGGCCAGGCTGGGCGCCGCGGTTCGCGATGCCGAGCCAGCGGGGCGGGCTCCCGTTCCCTCCCTCGCACCCTGCTTCGAACTCCCCACGCGCGACGAACTCATACTGGATGGCCGGAAGCTCGTAGGCAGCGCACAATGGCGCGACAACGGTGCCTTCCTGCAGCATGGGTCCATACTCGTCGACGACGACCAGCCGCTGATCGCCAGACTGCTCACCCGTCCCGTGACGACGAAAATGCTCCCGCCGGCGACGCTTCGCGAGGCGCTCGGACGTGCCCCTGCGCCGGAGGAACTCGCCGCGGCGCTCCTTGCCAGCGTGCGCGAACTCGAGGACCCCGACGCCGGGCCATGGGAGGTGGACGGGGCGCTGCAGGCGGCTACCGACCGCCTCCGAACTCGCTACCTGGACGACGCCTGGACCTGGCGACGCTGAGCACCAGGCGGCAACGTTGACGCCGCTGGACGGGTGGTGACCGCCAGTTGCTGCTACCTCCTCCGTTCCCAACCTTCCCGACATGACATCCCGCTTCCGCCATCGTCACTGTCTGACAGTCGCAACGAGCGCCCTCATCGCCGCGCTCGCCACCGCCTGCGGCCCACAGGCCGACGGCACTACCGGTGGCCGGGAGCTGGCCGGCTCCGGGAATGTCGGAGGCACCCTGGTGATTGCCTCGCCCACCGGACCCAATACCCTCATGCCGCCCACTGTGACCTCGATCCAGGGCAAGCAGCTCACGGATCTGATCTACGAGCGGCTGGCGGACGTGGGACCGGCAATCAACACGTTTGGCGACGAGGGATTCGAGCCGCGATTGGCGACCAGTTGGGACTGGAGCGCCGATTCCATGGCCATCACCTTCCATCTCGACCCCAGAGCTCGCTGGCACGACGGCAAGCCGGTGCAGGCTGGAGATGTGCGCTACACCTTCCGCGTCAACAGCGACAGCGCACAGTCCTCGGACGCAGTCTACCTCAGCAAGGTGGATTCTGTCTCCGTCCCGGATTCGCTGACCGTCACCTTCTGGTTCGCCGCTCGCTATCCGGAGCAGTTCTACGATGCAGCGGGTCGCCTGTCGATCCTGCCCGCACACCTGCTGGCTGACGTGCCCGCGGGCGGACTGAACCGGGCTCCGGAGGCGACAGCGCCTGTCGGGAGCGGGCCATTCCGTTTCGTGCGTCTCCAACCTGGCGCCCTGATAGAGCTGGCCGCGGATACTGGCTACCACCTCGGACGCCCACTGCTCGATCGCATCCTCATGACAGTGGCGCCCAACCCGATTGCCGCGGCGACGCAGCTGTTCAACGGGGAGGCAGATCTCTACGAGGCCATGATGCCACAGCAGATGGGTGAGTTCGCAACCCATCCGGAGGTCGTGGCACATATCGAACCCAGTCTCACCTACAACTTCCTCCAGTTCAACCTGCGCGATCCCCGACACCCTGACCGGCCGCATCCGCTCCTGTCCGATCGTGAACTGAGGCGGGCGCTCTCGATGCTCATCGACCGCGAGGCAATCGTGAAGAGCGCCTGGGATTCGCTCGCCGTGGTCGGATTGGGTCCCTTCCCGCGCTCGCTTCCCACGGCCGACACGCTTGTCCGACAGTTGCCTCACGATCCGTCCCGCGGGGGTGCCATACTCGACTCCCTGGGCTGGCGGGACAGCAATGGTGACGGCATTCGCGATCGCGACGGGCAGAGGCTGGAGTTCGCCGTCACGGTGCCGACATCGAGCGCCTTCCGGCAACGGATTGCCGTGCTGCTCCAGGATCAATTTGCCCGGAACGGCGTGGGGCTCACGGTTGAGCGGCTGGAGTTCAATACCTTTCTGGAACGGCTCGGCAGACGGGCCTTCGACACCAATCTCGGCTCCTGGGTACTGACCGATGGCAGCCCGGCGGGCAGCCGCGCCACATGGGGGAGCGGAGGGAACCAGAACTTTGGCAGTTACGGGAACCCACTCGTGGACGCACAGTTGGACAGCGCCCTGGCCACCTTCGACGCTGCCGATCGTCGGTCCCACTTCAGCCGCGCCTACCAGTTGATCGTCGACGATGCGCCGGCGATCTGGCTCTACGAACCGCGCAACGTGATCGGAATCCATCGTCGATTCGTCATGCCACCACTCCGCACGGCCGGTTGGTGGCTGGACCTGCCGCGCTGGTCGGTGCGCACGGGCGAGCAGATCGCCCGCGACCGCGGGGCGGCCAGCGCTCCGGCCGCGCCGGTCGCACCCTGACGTGATCAGCGGGCTCGTCTCCCGGGTGGTGCAGGCGGCGGTAGTGGCAATCCTCGTCGCCGCCGTTGCATTCTTCGTCCTTCAGGCGGCACCCGGCGACCCGCTGAGCGCACTTGTCGAGAACCCATCGGTATCGCCAGCGTTGGTGGCCGCTGAGCGAGCCCGCCTGGGCTACGACAGACCAGCAGCGGTCCAGTTCCTGTCCTATGTGTCGGCTGCCGCCGGCGGCGACCTTGGCTACTCGGCCTCGCTCGGCATGCCGGTGTCGCGAGTGATCGGTGCGGCGCTTCCGCACACACTCCTGCTCATGGGCACGGCCATCCTCGTCAGTTTCGCCGTGGGGATCGCGCTCGGCGTGGCCCAGGCCGCGCGCGCCGGTACAGTCTTCGACAGAGCGGCGAGTGCGGTCTCGCTCTTCCTCCATTCGCTGCCGGAGTTCTGGTTGGCGCTCGTGCTGCTCATAGTCCTGAGCGGCCGGCTGCATCTATTTCCGGGTGGTGGCCTGGAGACCCTGGCAGTTGCGCACTCCTCCGGCTGGCATTGGTTCCTGGACCGGTTACACCACCTGGCCCTACCCGCCCTCACGCTCGTTCTCCTGACGACCGCCGGCGTCGCCCGCTTCCAGCGCGCGGCGCTGTTGGAGGTACTGCCCCGCGACTTTGTACGAACGGCGGTGGCCAAGGGGCTGTCGCGACGTCGGGTGGTGCTCCGTCACGCCTGGCGCAATGCCCTCCTGCCGATCGTGACACTGCTCGGGCTCGCGCTGCCGGCCCTGGTGGGCGGGGCTGTGTTCGTCGAGCAGGTATTCAGTTGGCCTGGCATGGGGCGACTGGTGGTCACGTCGATCGAACGACGCGACTACGCACTCCTGACCGGCTGCCTGCTCGTTGGCGGTGTGCTCGTGGCGGCTGGCAGTCTCCTGGCCGACGCGCTGGCGCTCGCGGTTGATCCGCGACAGCGCCGCGCGAACCGGGATTGACGGTGCCGCTGCCGCCGCTGCTCATCTCCGGTGCATCGACCCCCGCCCCACGCTGGCGCGGATCGAAGACGGCGGTCGTGGCCTGTGCGGCCCTGGTCGTGGTGGTGCTCCTCGCTCTCCTCGCACCGGTCCTCACGAGCTATGGCGAAGCCCAGATCCTGCCCGGCTCGGAGCTGCTGCCTCCCTCGCGCACCCATCTCTTCGGCACCGACGTGCTCGGCCGGGATGTCCTCACGCGTGTGCTTTACGGTTCACGCATCTCACTCGGCCTAGCATTCCTGGCAACCGTGGTGGCGACCGCGCTCGGAACGGCAGTGGGCGCCGCCGCCGGCTATTCCGGGGGCCGGGTTGACGCGCTGCTCATGCGCCTGGTCGACACGCTGCTCGCGCTGCCTCGCGTACTTCTGCTCATTGGCCTGTTGGCCATCTGGCCACAACTGCCGCTGCATGTCTTCGTGCTGGTGCTCGGCCTGACCGCCTGGTTTCCCCTCAGTCGACTGGTGCGCGCCGAGGTGCGTGCCATCGTAACCCGCGACCATGTACTGGCTGCGCGAGCGCTCGGGAGCGGCCACCTGCAGATAGTCTTCCGACACGTGCTCCCCAATGCCATCGGTACGGTGCTCGTCGCCGCGCCGCTCATAGCCGGTGGAGTGATAGTGCTCGAGGCGGGGCTCAGTTTCCTGGGTGTTGGCGTACAGCCGCCGACGGCCAGTTGGGGGAGCATCGCGTACGATGGATTCGAGGTCGTGAACAGCGCGTGGTGGGTGGCACTCTTTCCCGGCCTGGCCATCGCCTTTACCGTAACGGCTATCAATATGCTGGGCGACGTCTTGCGCGATGCCCTGGACCCACGCCAGCTTCCGCTGCGATGACCCCACCCCCAAAGGGCGCCGACGCGCCCGGGGCCGAAGCCCCGCTTCTCAGCGTCACGGACCTGCGCACGTACTTCCACACCAACAACGGTGTGGCTCGCGCGGTGGATGGCGTCTCCTTCACCGTCGCTCAGGGCGAGACGGTGGGGCTGGTGGGCGAATCAGGCTGCGGCAAGTCGGTCACGGCGCTCTCCCTCATGCGGCTCATCCAGTCGCCTGGACGGATCGAGCCGGGGAGCAGCGTACGCTTCGAGGGCACCGAGCTCCTCACGCTCAGCGAGGCCGACATGCGCCGTGTGCGTGGAAACAGGATGGCGATGGTGTTCCAGGAGCCGATGAGCGCGCTCAACCCGGTGTTCACCGTGGGTGACCAGATTGCCGAGGTGGCGCGCATACACTCGCGTGCCTCCCGGCGCGACGCATGGCGACAGGCGGTCGCGATGCTCGAACTCACTGGCATGCCGGCGCCGGAGCAGAGGGCGCACGAGTACCCGCACCAGCTCTCCGGCGGCATGCGTCAACGGGTTCTCATCGCCATGGCGCTGATGATGAATCCGGCGCTGATAGTGGCCGATGAGCCAACCACCGCGCTGGACGTCACCATCCAGGCGCAGATACTCGAACTTCTGGCCGACCTGCAGCGTCGCACTGGCACCTCCATCCTGATGATCACCCACGACCTGGGCGTGATTGCCGAGACAGCCCGGCGCGTGATCGTGATGTACGCGGGAGAGGTGGTGGAGCAATCAGCCGTCGGTCCCCTCTTTGCCACCCCGCATCATCCATATACCGAGGGGCTCCTGGCGGCCATGCCGCGCATGGGGCGGCGACGGGATCGATTGAGGGTGATTCCGGGCACTGTCCCGCCGCCCACCGATTGGCCCACCGGCTGCCGTTTCCGGGCGCGTTGTCAGTACTCGTGGGATCGCTGTGCCAACGAACATCCGCCACTCTACGATCTCGGCGACGGCCGTCGCTCACGCTGCCATCTTGCCGTGGAACCTGGACGGCGCGCGCATCCTCACGAGCCGCTGGCGGCTCAGGCCGTGCCTGCCCGATGACCCCGCCCTCGGCCGGCGTCGGCACACCGGACGTGCACCCCACTCCAACAACGAGCCGCCAATCCGGGCCACCGCTGCTCGAAGTACGCGACCTCGTGAAGCACTTCCCCATCCGCCGGGGAATCCTGGGTCGAACGGTGGGGCACGTGCGAGCAGTCGACGGTGTTTCCTTCCAGCTATGGCCGGGCGAGACGCTGGGGCTGGTCGGGGAATCGGGCTGCGGCAAGTCGACCACCGGCCGCATGGTGCTGCGACTGCTGGAACCCAGCGCGGGCAGCGTGCACTTCGACGGTGCCGACGTGCTCGCGTTGAGCGGCGCCCGGCTGAGGGCGATGCGCCGCCACGCCCAGATAATCTTCCAGGATCCCTTCTCCTCGTTGAACCCGCGGATGACAATCGGTGCCGCGATCCGCGAAGGATTGACCATCCACCGGATAGCCGCCGGCGAGGCGGCGGACCGCCGCGTGCGCGAGCTGCTGTCCGAGGTGGGCCTGCGCCCGCAGTTCGCCGATCGCTATCCGCACGAGTTCTCCGGCGGTCAGAGGCAACGAGTGGGCATAGCCCGAGCGCTCTCCGTGTCGCCGCGTCTCATCGTCTGCGACGAGCCGGTCTCGGCGCTGGATGTGTCCGTGCAGGCGCAGGTCGTGAACCTACTGCAGGATCTGCAGCGTGATCGTGGGCTGGCCTACCTGTTCATAGCCCACGACCTGAGCGTGGTGGAACACATTGCCGATCGCGTGGCGGTGATGTATCTCGGTCACATCGTGGAACTGGCGAGTGCCACGGATATCTACCGTGAGCCGCTCATGCCTTACACCCAGGCGCTGCTGTCGGCCGTCCCGGTGCCCGACCCGACAGTGCGCAGCACTCGCGTCGTGCTATCCGGTGACGTACCTTCGCCGGCCAACCCGCCCAGCGGCTGTGTCTTTCATCCGCGCTGCCAGCATCCCCGTAAGGACGAGGCCTGCACGAAGCTGGTCCCTCCGCTGGAGGAGAAGTCCGCTGGCCACTGGGCGGCGTGTATCAAGCAGCCTCCCACGACTGTCCATTGGGAGGTCCAGAAGGCGGCCGGGGGGACGAGGCAACCGGAGCGGTACCTGCCCGACCTGTAGCCCGATCGCGAGACATTCCTGACCCCGGACGGCGACCCTGCGCCGCTTCGGGATTGCCTTCCCTCCCATACCAACGGCATCGTGGCGCAGACTCCTCCTCCCAGGCGACCAGGCTCCGTCGACGAGACGGCAACGACAGCAGACGCTCCGCCGTTCCTCAGCGACCACAGCTTCTTCGGGCATCCACGCGGGCTGGCGACGCTGTTCGTCACCGAGATGTGGGAGCGCTTCTCGTACTACGGGCTGCGACCGCTCCTCATCCTCTTCATGGCCGCCGCGCTGGCCGACGGCGGCTTCGGCTTCGAGCGCGACCAGGCGTCGGCCATAGTCGGTATCTATGGAGCGTGCGTATACCTGGCATCGTTGCCAGGCGGCTGGGTCGCCGACCGACTACTGGGCCTGCGCCGGGCGATCCTGTATGGCGCGGCGCTGATATCGCTGGGCCACATATCGATCGGCCTGTCGGCATTCGTCCACGCCCGGCTGCCCTTCTTCCTGGGCCTCGTCCTGATCGTGCTCGGCACCGGACTTCTCAAGCCCAACATCTCGGCCATTGTCGGTGACCTCTACCCGGAAGGCGGCGAGCGGCGGGACGCGGGCTTCTCGGTCTTCTACATGGGAATCAACACCGGCGCATTCCTCGGCCAACTGGTCACCGGCTTCCTGGGTGAGCGGGTAGGCTGGCACTGGGGATTCGGGGCAGCCGGAGTCGGCATGATCATCGGCCTCATCTACTTCGCCACCCAGGCGAAGCGTACCCTGGGCACGCTCGGCCTGGAGCCGGTAAAGCACCCCGACCCGGTCACCCAGGCCCGGCAGACGCGGACCGCAAAGGGGATACTGACAGCCGGGCTGAGCCTGCTCGCGATCGTCGTCATACTCGCCGCAAGTGGCGTGGTGGAACTCGATGCCCAGGTCATAGGCCGCTACATGACCGGTGTCATCCTGGCCATGGTCATTGGCTTCTTCACCATGGTCTTCGTTGCCGGCAAGCTATCAACGGACGAGAAGAAGCGCGTCGCGGTGATCTTCATCCTGTTCGTCTTCGCGGCAATATTCTGGTCGGCCTTCGAGCAGGCGCCGACGTCGCTCAACCTGTTCGCCCGCGATTTCACGAACCGCCAGATGGGCGGGTTCGAGATCCCGGCCACCTGGTTCCAGTCGGTGAACTCGGCCTTCATCATCATCTTCGCGCCTGTCTTCGCCGCCATGTGGGTCTGGTTCGGCAAGCGAAGGATCGAGATCTCGAGCCCGGCCAAGTTCGCCGTCGGGTTGGCGCTGGCCGGCATCGGTTTCCTGGTCATGTACTTCGCCGCCAACCGCGTTGTCGCCGGCCAGGGACTGCTCCTCGTCGCGCCGTGGTGGCTGGTCGCCAGCTACTTCTTCCAGACCATCGGGGAGCTCTCGCTGAGCCCGGTCGGGCTGTCGTCCATGACCAAACTCTCGCCCAGGAAGTATGTCGGGCAGATGATGGGCATCTGGTTCACCGCCTCGGCGCTGGGCAACCTTGTGGCGGGGCTCGTGGGCGGAAATGTGGATCCCGAGAAGCTGGTGCAGATGCCGACCCTGTTCTCCACGACGGCCATCTTCCTCTTTGGCTCGGCCGTGGTGCTGGCGCTACTGGCCATTCCTATCCGGAAGATGATGGTGGGCGTCAGGTAGCGACCTGCCTCCGGAGGACTTCGCCGCGGTCGCGAACACGGTGCTCAGGGCCAGTTGAACACGCCCTCCGGCACCGTCTGTTCGCGGCTGCGACGGACGTCCGCGGGCTCTCGCCAGCCAGTACGACTGAGGTTCGAGCTACCCAGGCGAATCTCGAAGCGGGCGTCGGGGTCCGAGCTGACAGGGAATGCCAGGTCGATCCGCCAGAGCCGCTGCGACTCGCGCGGAATGGCGGTGAGGAACGACACGCCGAGCCCCGTCTTGATCTTCGTGTCGACACCGAACGGGGCGTCACCGGCCCACATCCTGCCGGCATCGGCGAACAGCGCGACACCGTAATCGGCGTTCTTGTAGATGGTGCCCAGGTTCCACCGGTTCTCCACTCTGAGCAGCATCCTGCGGGAGCCGGCCAGTTCGGAATCCAGATAACCTCGCACGCCTCCATCCCGCTCGCCGAGACGCAACTGGAACGGCCGGCGCGACTGCCAGCCACCTGACCATTCGGCGCTGGTGAGCATGGTATGACCGGGCGCAAGATGCGTGTACCAGGCCAGTCGAGCACTGCCCAGCACTCCATCCCAGCGCTCCGTGTTGTAATCCTCCCGTCCCTCTCCCTTGGCCTGGAGCATGACGAACGACTCGGGCGTGCCAAAGCCGGCATAGATGTCCGAGGCTATGAAGAGGTCGTCATCCTCGGCGCCAAGTAGAGCCAGACTGCGACCGAATCGCACCCCCGCCTGTACCCCGACCTTCGCGTCCTGTACCGCGTTCAGCCCATCGAACGCGTCCACCCGGAGGAAGTCGATGTTGCGAACTCCCCACAGCAGGTTCGCGCGGGCACTCCGCTTGGGCTGGTGCGGACCGACCGATGGGTGCAACATCGGCTCCGGAACCGGACCGTCGGGCGTGATGAGTACCGCCTTCTCATCGACATCCTCCCGCTCCCGGGTCAATGATGCACCGAAGAGACTCAGGCGACCCGGTTGGCCGACACGCCCTATCGCCCCGAGTGTGGCGAAGGTTCTGCGTGATCCGAGCGCCAGGTCATACTCGTTGCCCGAGCCGGAGAGCCGGAAATAGTCGTGTGCGCCACCGGCATCCACCCGCCATGCCACGCGCTGCAGGTCGGTGTAATAGGGATGTTCCATGATCCCTTCCCACCGTCCTCCAATCTGGTCGCGCACGGCCTCCAGTGAGAGCTGATACGGCCTGCTGAAGGGCTGATGATCCACCAGCCGGAGAGAGAAGCCATCCCGTCCATAGGTTCCGGCGCGCCAGGCGGCTGACGCATGAATTGCCTGCCCCATGAGGTTGCCCTCACCAGCACGGAGCATCCGCAACAGCGGGCTCTTCGCGCGCACGTCAATCCCGGCAATGATGGTGACCTCGTCCACCGTCTCCACCACGAGCCGCACGCGGCCCGGGCCATTCGGCTCCGGACGCACGACGGCAGACGCGAAGTAGGGCTGCATACGCAGGATGCGCTCCGATTCCGCACGTCGCAGTTCGTCGCAGCGCTCGCCCGCGTCGAGGAGGAGGAAATTCCGTACGACCGACGGCTTCGTGGTCACATGCGTGTCGTTGGCCAGACGCACCACGATCTGCCAGCGACGTATCATGCCCTTGACGAATGGCGGATAGGTGCGCACCTCGATGTCGGTGATCATCTCACCATGACACTGTACGACCGGAGCACGCGGGGACCGGCGCTCGACGATCACTCCCGGTAGCGTCTGCGCGCTGTCAGGGCGACGCTGGGCGGTCGACGTGGAGGCGCACAACCCGATGGCCAGGAGCCCGAGACCTGCACCCGAGCCAGCGCGCAACACCAGAGAGACACGCCCTCGCACTACTGACCCATTCTTCGTTTCAACTCTTCGAGCATGGCGTCGGCCCTGGCGTCCCGCGCGGCCCTGTTCCCGCGTCGACGCAACGCATCCAGCTCCGCATCCAGGTCGTCACGCTCGCCCAGAGTCGACTCGACCTCCGCCTCCGCAGCCGCGGCACGGGCGGCGTCACCGGCGGCTCCACTGCCGTCGCCGGTGCGAGCGGGCCCCACTCCAGCGTGTGCGGCCTTGAACTCGGCCGTCATCTCGGCCACCTCGCGCTCCACCAGCACGAGCTCTTCCTCCTGGACGGCCAACTTCCGCTCCAGCACCTCGACGCGCTCGGCGTGCTGCGCCTCGAACCGCGCTGCGACCGCGACCGTCTCCGCATCGCCTATCCCTTCCGCGAGCATCCTCCTACGACGCACCGTGTCCAGTTCGCGCCGTTCCTCGGCAAGCCGGTGACGGGTGCGGGAAAGGCCGATCTGCAGGTCCTCCACCCCGACCCGAAGCTGCACCAGGGTGTCGCGCATCTGGCCAAGCACTGCCCGCCTCTCTTCCGGAGTGCGACTGCCGTGCCAGAGATCGCGTAGACTGTCTCGTAGGCTCTCGAACAAGTTCTTTCCGGGTGATGGTTGGGGCTGGCAGCCGACCGCCAGTCGCCGCATTGCGGGCCCGGCCACTGGTGGGACCCGGCCACTGGTGACAAAGAAGGGAATCGGCGCGCGGGCTGTCAATCGACCATGGCGGCCGGGCGGCAGGCAAGGGATCGTCGGCACGCGCCGGCGGCTCGCCTTCCGCCGGCACTTGCTTGCGGGTTCGCGTCCGGAGCCCGGTTGGTATACGATACAGGCCGTCATGCACACGAGGCAACGCCGTCCCCATCATGTCCGATCCATCCCGTCCAATCGTAATAATCGCCGGTAGCAGCGAAACCGTCCGCGACGTCCCGAATGTGGGCGTGGCCGCGGTGTACATGCGTGCCGTGGAGCGAGCGGGAGGGCTTCCCCTTCTCGCCCCGCCCTTCCCGGAACTGGTGGCGGCCCTGGTGGCCCGCGCAGACGGCCTGGTGCTCGCCGGCGGCGTGGATGTGGACCCCTCGAGATATGGCGCAGTCCGACACGAGAAGACGGAGCCGTCTTCACCCGAACGGGATGCGACGGAACTGGCACTGGTCCAGGCCGCGCGCGGTGTCCGGCTCCCCCTGCTGGCCATCTGTCGCGGCCTGCAGGTGCTGAATGTCGCCCTTGGGGGAACGTTGATCCAGGACATCCCGAGCGAGCGCGCGGATGCCATTGACCACAAGCCTGACGGCCCTCTGGACATCCGCAGCCATTCCGTTCGCGTCGCCAGCGACAGCCGACTCCAGCGGTTGCTGGGGACGGAACAGCTCACCGTGAACAGCCTGCATCACCAGGCCATTGACAGGTTGGGCCGAGGACTGCGCGCCGTCGCTCATTCGGAGGACGGCATGGTGGAGGCCGCCGAAACGACAGACCCCCGCTGGTGGGCCGTTGGCGTTCAGTGGCACCCCGAGGAACTCACCGCCACCCCCGAGGCCTGGGATCGACAGCTATTCGATGCCTTCATACAGACGGCCCTGGGTCGACGAGAACAGGTTGCCGTCGGCTGACCGTCGGGCACCACAGGTGAATGCCGAGGCGCCCCGATCTCAGTGACCGGCTCTCCACCGCAGACCCATGGTACTCCGCACCTGCCGCAGCAGTCGCTCCGGTGAATACAGGCGCGGAAAGAGTAGTTGGTCGCTTATGTCGTTCAGCGCGTGGCGCATCACGTCGAACCGCTCGGCGGCTGTCGTGTACAGGCCCTGGACACCGTATTCCAGCGCCAGGCGATGAGTGGCGGCGAGTTCGAAGCCGCGCCTGCCCAGCGTCTCGTAGTAATCGATCGGTGGACCGCCACGACGCCAGCGCCTGTACTCGATGTGGTCCGGATAGAGACCGCTCAACCAGAGCGCGTAGTTGCCCAGGTGGGAGCGAACGAGGAAGGCGCGACGCTGGTCAGGCGCATTCACCTCGGCCAGGAGTTGCGCCAGCGTGCTGTAGATCTCGTCATCCACGTCCGCCACGCGCATCGCCCGTCCGCCGTCGCCGAACTGCACCACCAGCGAGGCCAGGTAATCGGCGATCACGCGATCCTGCTCCCCCAGCGCCCGGAGCGTGTTACGCACCAGGACGTAGGTGAAAAGAGCCAGCGACGCATGCGCTCCGCGCGGCGATTCCATCAGGGCGTCGAGCAGGCGCGTGTCATCGAGGATCGAGTCGATCCCGTGATTGCTCAGGTCGCTCTCCAGTTGCCTTCGTTCGCTCTCTCTCTCACGAGCGATGAGACTGATGGCGAACTGCGCGTCACTGCGCGCGAGGGAGTTGCGTAGCGTTGCAGCGATCATGTCAACCTCCTCTGGATCGTCTCCCTACCAGTACCCCCGAGGGCGGAGCTCGGTTTCGCTTCGCCTGGTTCGCGTCGCCCTCGGCATGAAGCGCGGAGAGCTTCGCGTCACAGGAGTTGACGCTCGAGCAGTACCCGGCGATACACCGCCAGTGTCGCCTGGGCGGTACGCGCCATGGAGAAATATTGCGCTCGCTTGCGGCCTTCCGCCGCCAGCCGGTCGGCGAGGCCCGGCTCGAGAAGGACGCGAACCATCGCCGTGCCCAGCGCTGCGGCGTCGCCGACTGGCGTGAGGAGCCCGGACTCTCCGTCCACCAGTACCTCCGGTATTCCACCTGCCCGCGTGCCGACAGCCGGTCGACCCATCATGAGGGCATCGAGGAGGACCGAACCCATGCCTTCTCCACGAGAACTCAGGACAACGACGTCGGCGGCGGCCAGAAGGGCGTCGGCGTCGGCCCGATGGCCCGCGAGATGGACAAATGCTTCCGCGTCGAGTTCGGCTATCGTCCGCTCCACCGCCGCCCGTTCCCCGCCCTCTCCCACGAGCAGCCCGTGCAGCGCTGGCACGCTCCGGCGGGCCTGAACGGTGGCGCGCACGAAGGTGAGCGGGTCCTTGGGCCAGGCCATCTGCGCCACCTGTATGGCCAGCGGCGCTCCTTCAGGCACCCCGAGCCCGGCCAGCTCCCCGGGCGACGCCGGTACGGTCTCACGTTCGAGGTCCACGCCGTCGTACACCACCGTCACCTGCTCCGGAGGCAGCCCGCCGCGCACCAGCACGTCGCGCACCGCTTCCGAGACTGCCACCACGACGGCCGCGCGGGAGTACTTCCAGCGCGAGGCGGTGCTGCCACGAAATGGGACGTCCACACGCCGGGAGGCCACCACGGGTATGGAACTGCCCACCGTCGCCAGTACGGCGAGCGCCAGCGCGTGCGAGGTGTGGGCATGGATCAGATCCACATGCAGCAGCCGCAGCTTCCGCCGCAGGCGCACCGCCGCCACCAGGTCCATCTCGCCGGCCGGGTTGCACGAGACCATCGGCATACCCCGCTGACGAGCCCGCTCGGCGAGAGGTTCGCCCGACCTCGCCGCGACGTAGCAGATGTGCCCCTGCCGCCGCAGCTCGTCGGCAAGCCAGAGAAGCTGGCGCTGGCCGCCTCGCCACCCACGCTCGGTGTCCAGGTGCAGGACTGACAGGGGTCGCGTCGCGGGGGCCGTCAGCGAGGGGCCCTCTCGTCGTCCGCGGCCGGCGCCAGCTCTCCTCGCGCCGACTGCTCCGGGCGCCACAGCTTGGCGCACTTCAGGAAGGAATAGAACGATGACATGGTGGCATGGATGACGCCGGGTCGTCCATCGAGGACGCCGAGCCGCAGTATGAGCCGGACGAACAACTCCCATGGTACCCGGAGCAACTGCCAGGAGTGAAACTGCCGGCCGCGGGCCATCCGCTCGAGGGCGATCATCGTCGTGTACCGGTCCATCTGCACCAGATGCTCGGAGAGCGTCTCATACTTCACGTGGGTGAGGGTGCCCTGGAGACGTTCTGTCTTCCCCTCCACCTCGAGTCGCTCGTGGATGAGCAGGGGAACGAAGTGTGCGCGCTCGCGCCTCACGAGACGGAGCACCCAGTCAGATTCCGCGCCACCAAATCTGAGACGCCGGCCCAGGTACACCAGTTCGCGGCGCACCCAGAAGCCTGCCGGCTCGGGGCGATCCATCTCCATCACGAGCCGGATCTCCTCCGCCAGCGCCCTCGTGACACGTTCATCGGCGTCTATCGAGAGTACCCAGCGGCCGCTGGCCATCTCCAGCGCCGCCTGCTTGAGAGGGCCGAACCCGGTGAAGGGGAGCGACGTCACCCTGGCTCCGGCGGCGCGGGCAATGTCCATCGTATCGTCTTCGGAACCAGTGTCCACGACGACGACCTCGTCTGCCAGGCCATGCAGGGAAGCAAGGCAATCCGGAAGACGCCTGGACTCATTGCGAACGATGAGCACGGCTGAGAGCCGGGGTGGCGTCAGGTCACTGGCGGTCACGTCACGGTCGGCTGTGGAGGATCGGAGGACGGCACGGTCTCGGCGCCGGAAGGTAGGTGGCGGGAGCAGGGCGTCAAGCGTTCAGATGTTCCGCGAACGTAGCAGTGCCCCCGGTGTATGTAGCAAGTAGCGCGGTCAGACGGAGGGCCTGTAGCTTGCTAGGTCGCCTTCCGGGCCGTCTACCGCCCACGAACGAGCTCTCCTTCCGCCGCTACCACGGTCGCCAGTGATTCATATCTGCATACCGGTCTACAATGAAGCGCCAACCGTAGGTGTGCTTCTCTGGCGCATCCGGCAACTGTTCCAGGAGTTCTCGCGCGAATACGAGATCACCGTCTACGACGACGGTAGTTCGGATGCAACCGCGGAGGTGCTGGAGCCGTACGGCCGCGTCCTTCCGCTGACAGTCATGAGGGGCGGGACGCGTCGCGGGATGGCGGCGGCGGTTGACACCCTGCTACGCACGGTGGCGGCGGGCACCCGCTATCCGCGTCGCGACGCGGCAGTGGTGATGCAGGGCGACCTGACCGACCAGCCCGAGCACCTCGTGGACATGGTGAAGCGGTTCGAGGGCGGGGCAGACCTCGTCGTTGCCCAACGGTCGCTGGAAGCAATTCCGTCCCAGCCGACGCCGGTACGCCGTCTGCAGTGGGTGGCGCCGTGGGTACTCCGTCCGTTCGTCTCGGTACCGGGTGTTCGCGACCCGTTCCGCTCGTTCCGGCTCTACCGGATCCAGCTTCTTCGCGACCTGATCCGGGAGGCCGGCGACGAGCCGCTCATGCGCGCCGACGGATGGGCCGGCAATGTCGACCTGCTGCTCCGCGCGATGCGCCACGCACGTCGGATGGAGACGATGGACCTGTCGCCGCGGTATGATCTGCGGCCCCGGGAAAGCCGCGTGCGTCCCTGGGACGACGCCGTCTCTCTATATCGGTTCGGGCGGGCGGCTCGGTCGCGCCGGGCACTGGACCCGACCCTGAGAACCGGAACCTCGCCATGAACCAACGTTCGATCGCGCTCCTCGCGCTGACACTGCTGGCGGCGCCTTTCGCGGTCAACCAGGCGTTGCAACCATCGGTGCCCAGAGCATCCGCGGCGCCATTGCCAGGGATATCCCCAATTCAGGACTCATCTCCGTCGACTGCAGGGCAGCCAGGCATCCTGATCGACGACAGACGGGCAGTGGTCCCGTTTGCGGTTGGAGAGCGGCTGGACTACCAGGTCAACTTCGGTCCCATCCGGGCCGGTAGCGGCAGCATGGAGGTGCGTGGCATCGAGACCATACGGGGACGTGAAGCGTACCACACCGTCTTCGACGTGAGGGGTGGCATTCCGTTCTACCGCGTGCATGACGTCTTCGAAAGCTGGTTCGACACGCGCACGCTCTCCTCGCTGAAATTCGTGCAGGACCAGGATGAGGGCCCAAAGGAGCGCGAACGGCACTACGAGATCTTCCCCGAGCTGGCCCAGTATCGCGAGCTGGTGAAGGGTGAGGGCGAGATGCAGCCGTCGGTCTCCCAGCCGCTGGACGACGGCTCATTCCTCTACTTCATCCGTACGGTGCCGCTCGTGGTCGGTCGCACCTACGAGTTCCAGCGGTACTTCCGTCCCGATCGCAACCCGGTAACCATCCGCGTACTGCGCAAGGAGAAGGTGAGCGTCCCCGCGGGTACCTTCGACGCCATAGTGATCCAGCCCATCATCAAGACGTCGGGCATCTTCTCCGAGAACGGGCGCGCCGAGATCTGGCTCTCCGACGACGATCGGCACATCATGCTGCAGATGAAGTCGAAGCTCTCCTTCGGCTCGCTCAACCTCTACCTGAGATCATACCGGCCGGGCACGGGAGTGCCGGTCGGCACCAGGTGACGTGGTCCCGACCAGCCCGCCACCGGTGTTACGGCTGGCGAGCTGTCAGAAGTCACACTTCTCGCGCATCCTTCGAGCGGTGTCGGGGCTGACCACGCGAATCACCAGATAGATGAGCAGGCCGACGACGGCGATCTTGATGGCCAGGACGGTGAGCCAGGTCAGCACTCCGAAAAGTGCCCCGAAGACGCCGAAGGCCAGCTTCAGCACGAAGAGGCCGAGCAGGGCGAACGCGCCGATGGAGAAGATGGTGCGCAGCATGGAGGAGTTCCGGTCAGGGGTGTACCAGCCGTACGATGAAACGCGCCTGGAAGTTTCAACGCCTTTCCTCTCCCTCACCGTATGTTGGGTGCCTCCACTTATCCAGCCCCCTCCCCGGACATCGTCGCGGCCGGCGAGCGGCATCCGCCGGATGTGGAGGCGGGAACCACGGCGCGACGGGTCTGGCGAGTCGACGCGCGGTGGCTGGGGGCGGGCGCGAGGTTGGCACAGCCGCAATGCTGTGGCCGATCGCACATGCTAACCCTCTATCTTATGAAAGCCGGTTAGCGTGGAGTAGCGTAGCGCGTCTCACTCGATAGATTCCGTGCCAACTGAATAATTCACAGCGCCGGTGACTCAGCGTGCCGGCGCGTTCGTGCAGATGGGACGGTTGTCGCCGACAGTTGTCGCCGGCGGTTCAGCGCCAGTCCGCTGCCTACGACCGTCGGCGTTCGGGCGCGAGCCTCGTTGGCGGTTCTCCAGTTTTCCCTCGTGACGCCAGATCATGGGCGAGACCCTCTACCAGATCCTAGGTCGGCGCCGTGCCGAACCTCTTCCCGAGCGCAAGCCTTCCTGGCTCAAGGTCAAGGCTCCCGGTGGGCCGAATTACCTGCGTCTCAAGAAGCTCATGCGCGAGATGGACCTCCATACCGTCTGTGAGGAGGCCCACTGCCCCAACGTGGGCGAGTGCTGGGAGCACGGAACCGCGACATTCATGATCCTCGGCGACGTGTGCACGCGCAACTGTGCCTACTGTGCCGTTGCCCACGGGCGGCCGCCCAGGTATGACCCGTCGGAGCCCGAGCGGGTCGCCACGGCGGCCGCCGAGATGCAGTTGCGGCATGTCGTGCTCACGTCGGTGGACCGTGACGACCTGCCGGACTTTGGCGCCTGGGCCTTTGCCGAGACGATCCGGCAGTTGCACGAGAAGTTGCCCGGCTGCTCGGTGGAGGTGCTGGTTCCCGATTTCCAGGGGCGCGAGACGTCCATCCGGACCGTACTCGAGGCCCGACCGGAGATCTACAACCACAACACCGAGACCGTGCCACGCCTCTACAAGAAGGCGCGGCCCGGCGGCAGGTATCGGCGCGTGATGGAGATCTTTCGCGTCTCCAAGCAGATCGCGCCTGACATCCCGACCAAGTCAGGGATGATCCTGGGCATGGGTGAGACGATCCCCGAGGTCGTGGAGGTGATGAAGGATCTGCGTGCGGTGGACGTGGACATCCTCACTCTTGGACAGTACCTGCGGCCGTCCGACTCGCACATCGCCCTCGATCGCTACTACACGCCCGAGGAGTTCCGCGAGCTCTACCGCATCGGGATGTCGCTGGGCTTTCGTCACGTCGAGTCCGGCCCTCTCGTGCGCTCCAGCTATCACGCCTGGGAGCAGGTGCAGGCGGCGGGAGTGGAGACCGCCTGACGGTCGAGAGGAGTGCCCCGGGTTCCGGGCTCATCACGTGCAGCAGGACGGGCTGCAGCCAACCTTTTCCCCCTGATAATGGCCAAGAAGAAATCTGTCACGCGCGCGCGCGCCACGGGCAAGTCGGCGAAGGCTGACGCGGCCGCGGTGGATGTCGTGCGCGGTGACGTGGAGCTACGCCTCGAGCTGCTGCACTCCATGCTTCTCCAGCGACGTTTCGAGGAGAAGAGCGCGGAGGCATACGCGCTGGGCAAGATCGGTGGCTTCTGTCACCTGTATATCGGTCAGGAGGCAGTGAGCACGGGCACGATCTCCCTCCTCCGGCCTGATGATTACGTCATCACCACGTACCGTGATCACGGCCATGCCCTGGCTCGCGGCATGTCGCCGCGTGGTATCATGGCCGAGCTTTTCGGACGCGCGGATGGCGTGGCAGGTGGCAAGGGTGGTTCCATGCACCTCTTCGATCGCAACCTGAACTTCCTCGGCGGCCACGGCATCGTCGGCGCCCACGTGCCCATCGCCACCGGTGTCGGCTTCGCCATCAAGTATCGTGGTGGCGATCAGGTCTGTCTCTGCTTCATGGGCGAGTCCGTGGTGAATACCGGGGCCTTCCACGAGGCGTTGAACATGGCCTCGCTCTGGCATCTCCCGGTCATCTACGTCATCGAGAACAACCGCTACGGCATGGGTACCGCGCTCGAGCGGGCGTCTTCCATCCACGACATCTACGAGCGCGCCGCCAGCTACGACATGGCCCGCGCGATGGTGGACGGGCAGGATGTCTTCGCCGTCCGTGAGGCCTTCTCCGAGGCGCTGACCCGCGCCCGCACCGAGCAACTCCCTACCCTGCTCGAGATCCGCACCTACCGTTTCATGGGACACTCGATGAGCGACGCCGTCAGCGGCACCTACCGCACCAAGGCCGAGCTCGACGAGCACGTGAAGCGTGACCCGATAGTGCTCCTCCGCGCCATGATGCAGGAAGCCGGCGAGATCGACGATGCGGCGATGGCGAAGATGGATGAGGAGATCAAGGCGGTGGTGCAGGATTCGTGGGACTTCGCCGACCAGAGTCCGGAGCCGCCACTGGAAGCGCTCTACGAGGACGTCCTGGTCGACACGACCAGCGATGCCCGCGAGGAGGCGACTGTCTGATGGCTATCATCACTTACCGCGATGCCCTCAACCAGGCGCTGCGCGAGGAGATGGAACGCGACGACCGCGTCTTCCTGATGGGCGAGGAAGTGGCCGTCTACCAGGGCGCCTACAAGGTGAGCAAGGGGTTGCTCCAGGAGTTCGGCGAGATGCGCGTGGTCGACACGCCAATCGCCGAGTTGGGCTTCGCCGGCGTCGGCGTGGGCGCGGCAATGGTGGGACTGCGGCCGATCATCGAGTTCATGACCTGGAACTTTGCCGTGCTGGCATTCGACCAGATCCTGAACTCGGCCTCCAAGATGCTGTACATGTCAGGCGGGCAGTACAACATGCCGATCGTCTTCCGGGGTCCCAGCGGCGCCGCCCTCCAACTCGCTGCACAGCACTCGCAGGCGTTCGAGTCGTGGCTCATGCACATCCCCGGCATCAAGGTGGTCACGCCGGCCACACCGTACGACGCCAAGGGACTGCTCAAGTCGTCCATCCGTGACGACAATCCGGTGTGTTTTCTGGAAGGCGAGATGCTCTACAACACCAAGGGAGAGGTGCCGGAGGAAGAGTATGTGATCCCGCTCGGCAAGGCCGAGTTGAAGCGCGAGGGCGATCACTGCTCGATCATCACCAACGGCAAGATGGCGCTGGTGGCGATGAACGTGGCCGACACCCTGGCCAAGGAGGGGATCCGCTGCGACGTCGTGGACCTGCGCACGGTGCGCCCGATGGACGTGGAGGCAATAACGACTTCGGTCAGGAAGACGAACCGCGCGGTAGTGCTTGAAGAGGGCTGGAAGATGGCCGGGATTGGTGCGCAGATCGTTGATTTCATCCAGCGTGACTGCTTCGACCATCTGGATGCGCCGGTGGTTCGGGTTCACCAGGCGGACGTACCGATGCCATACGCCAAGAACCTCGAGCGGGCAGCCAAGCCGGATGCTGCCAAGACGATCGCGGCCGTGAAGAAGGTCATGTACCTGGACGGGGGCGAGAAGTAATGGCTACCAAGATCTTCATGGAGGCGCTCTCCCCGACCATGGAGGAGGGACGCCTCGTAAAGTGGCTCAAGAACGAGGGCGACGAGATCGCCAGTGGCGACGTGCTGGCCGAGGTGGAGACGGACAAGGCCATCATGGAACTGGTGGCCCGTGGCGATGGCGTACTGCGCAAACGACTCATCGAGGAGGGTGACACCTCGCCGGTGGGCACCGTGATCGGCGTGATCGCGGCGGCAGACGCGGACATTTCCGAGTTGGTGGCGGAGGCGGGTGCCGGTGCGAGTGAAGCCGCTGCTCCGGCTGCCGAGGCTGCGCCTGAGGCGGCCGAGGCTGCTGCGCCGGCCGCGGCGGCGACTCCGGCGGCGGCTCCGAGCGCGGGGCCCCCCCCCGAGAAACAGGATACTCCCGCCGCACCCGCCGTCGCGGACCGGAAGAGCGCAGCCCCAACCGCTGCTCCGCCGGCTGCCGCCGCTCAGGATCGGGAACCCGGTGACCGGCCACGCTCCTCACCACTCGCCCGTCGCCTTGCCTCGGAGAGCGGCCTCGACCTGGGCAGCATTCAGGGCTCCGGGCCCGCTGGCCGTATCATCAAGCGCGACGTCGAATCCGCGGTGGCAGCCGGCGTGGCCGCCAGGCCAGCCGTCGTGGCCGCACACGCCGCCGCTGACGACTACACCGATGTCACGCTCACCCAGATGCGCAAGACGATCGCGCGCCGTCTGGCTGAGTCCATTGGCCCCATCCCGACCTTCTACCTCACGGCCGACCTGGACATGGAGCGTGTGGCGGAGATGCGCACCGCCATGGCTGCCCTGGGCGACGAGTACAGGGTCTCCTTCAACGATATCATCCTGAAGGCGGTCGCCGTCGCCCTGAGCCGCCACCCCGAGGTCAATGCGCAATGGCTCGGTGACCGCATCCGTCAGCATCACCGCGTCCACATCGGGATGGCCGTGGCGATCGAGGATGGCCTGATCACACCGGTCATCTTCGACGCTGATCGCAAGAGGTTGAGCGAGATCAGCGCCGAGGCGCGCGAGCTGGCGGGGCGCGCACGCGAACGGAAGTTGAAGCCGGAGGAGTTCACCGGGTCCACCTTCTCCGTATCCAACCTCGGCATGTTCGGCATCGACCACTTCACCGCCATCATCAACCCGCCCGAGGCCGCAATACTGGCCATAGGCGCGATGGAGGACAGGGCCGTCGTGGTTGACGGACAGGTGGTGGTGCGCAAACGGATGCACGTGACGATGAGCTGCGACCATCGCGTCGTGGACGGCGCGCTGGGAGCGACATTCCTCAAGACACTGCGTCAACTCATCGAGAATCCGTTGATGCTCGTGTACTGAGCCTGGTTCCGGACTGAGGCACATGCGAGTAGAGGCGCGGCAGGGAGATCAACTCCGCCGCGCCTCTACTCGTATATGCCAGCGCTCCCGTCCACGCTCCAGTCACCCGGCGTTCGCCGTGCACCGCGCCGGAGGCCGGCTGGAGCAGCACGGAATCGACTTCCGTCGGTATCGTCAGCCCAGCCTGAACATGGGCCGCCACCACGGCATCCCGGCCAGGATGAGCAGCGTCGTCAGCCCGTACCAGATGAATGCGCGGCGGTACCTGAGCGCGTCGGTGGCAGCCTTGGGGGCCAGCACCTTGCCAATGTGCGCCACGACCAGCGCGAGCACCATGATCACGAGGTGCTCGGCGACGAAGAAGCGGACCTGGGACTCCCTCATGGCGGCACCCATGTCGGCGAATGCCGCCTTCGTGACAGGGCTGAGCACGGCGTACAGCAGGATGCCGATCAGGAACTGGATGTCGAGCGAGATGGTGAGGATGCGTCCAGGGCCAGCACTCGCGGGGGTCCAGGCAGTGCGGCCGAGCCATCCCGAAATGGCGCGCATGACGGCGAAGACGGCCGCTATGAGCACCACCCAGCGCAGGAGATTGTGGAGCGAGAGTGTGAGGGCGTACATGGCGGTTGCGTTAATGGAATGTGGCTGCCGGGTGCGAGCCTCCGTCAAGATAGGCGATGTTGGCCCACGCGGTACAGTGGCAGGGCGCACCAGTGAAGCGGGCACTGGTGAGTCGGTGCTGCGAGCGGGTAGCGTGGCCGGCGGCGCACAAGGTATCTTGAACGGCGCCGGATCGCCGCTACCAGTACGCTGGCGGCGCGCCCGGTTGCCCGCCTGGCTGGCCGCGCTCCGTGCCGCTTCCAGCTCGACATTTCGCGTCGTCCCCATGGTGGCGATGGCGCAGAGTCCTCTTCTCCCGCGAACTGATGGCTTCCTTCGACGTGATCTTCATCGGCGGCGGCCCCGCCGGCTACGTGGGCGCGATCCGCAGCGCCCAACTCGGGCTCTCCACCGCCGTCGTCGAGCGCGAGGCGCTCGGCGGAACCTGCGTGCTCTGGGGTTGTATTCCGGCCAAGGCACTCCTCGAGTCCGCCGCGCTCGCCAACAGGCTGGGCCAGGCGAAGGATTTCGGCGTCGCGGTGGGTGAGATCAAGCTGGACTACGGCGTGGCCATGAAGCGCTCTCGTGGAGTGAGCCAGCAGAACTCGAAGGGTGTCGAGTTCCTGATGAAGAAGAACAAGATCACCTACATCAAGGGCACTGCCTCACTGGCTGGCGGCAGGAAGATCAAGGTGAAGGGAGCCGACGGCAAGGAAGAGAGTCACGACGCGAAGAAGGCCGTGGTCGTCTGCACGGGATCGCGTGTTCGCGGCCTTCCGCAGGCGGGCCTCGAGCTGGACGGCAAGAAGATCATCAGCTCCGATGAGGCGCTGACGCTGGAGAAGGCGCCGAAGTCCATGGTGGTCGTGGGCGCGGGCGCCGTGGGCTGTGAGTTTGCCGACGTCTTCAACGCGTTCGGTACCGACGTGACGCTGGTCGAGATCGCGCCGAGCATACTTCCGATCGAGGACGCCGAGGTGTCGGCCGAGTTGGGGAAGGCTTTCAGGAAGCGCGGCATCAAGGTGCTCACCGCGGCCAGGCTCAGCGACGTGAAGGTCGGCAAGAATTCCGTGACCATGAAAGTCGCCGCCGGTTCCGAGCCAGAGAAGCTCGAAGCCGAGATGGTGCTGGTGGCTGCCGGACGCGCGCCGAACGTCGAGAACATCGGGCTCGAGAAGGCAGGCGTGAAGCTGACCGATCGGGGATTCATCCAGGTGAATGATCGCTACGAGACGGCTGCCAGCGGCGTCCATGCAATCGGTGACGTGATCGGGGCTCCGATGCTTGCTCACAAGGGTAGCCGTGAAGGAGCCATCCTGGCGGAGCAACTGGCCGGCCAGAAGCCGCATGCCATGGACTACACCAACATCCCGAGCTGCACGTACTGTCATCCCGAGGTCGCTTCCATAGGCCTCACCGAGCAGCAGTGCAAGGATCAGAAGCTGGACTACAAGGTCGGCAAGTTCCCCTTCTCCGCCAACGGCCGCGCGCGCACGTCGGGTGAGACCGAGGGCTTCGTCAAGATCATTCGCGACACCAGGTATGGCGAGATCCTCGGCGCCCACATCATAGGCGCGCATGCCACGGAGATCATCCACGAACTGGTGGTCGCGCGCACCAACGAGTTCACGGTGGAGGAGGTGGACCTCGCGATCCACGCCCACCCCACGCTGGCCGAGGCGATCGCCGAGGCAGCCCTGGACTCCATGGGCAAGATGATCCATGCCTGATGTGCAGGTAGGACGGGCGGCGCCTGGCTTCGTGCCGGACGCCGCCCGTCCGGCGTTGGGGGCCCGCTGCCAGGGACCGCTGTTGCATGTCGTCAGGCTGGGCCTGCGGCCGTATGCCGAGGTGCTGGAACTCCAGCGCGAGCTGGCACTGGCGAGGATCACTGGCTCGATCGATCACGACGTCCTGCTTCTGGTGGAACATCCGCCGGTGGTCACGCTCGGGCGTTCAGCCAGCGCCTCCCACCTGGTTGCGTCGCCGGCGCTGCTCGCCGCACGCGGTGTCGACGTGTTCGAGGTGGAGCGAGGGGGCGACATAACCTTTCACGGTCCGGGACAGCTCGTCGGCTACCCGATTGTGGACCTGAAGCGTCATCGCCAGGATCTGCACTGGTACCTGCGGCAGGTGGAAGAGGCGCTGATCCGCGGCCTGGCCCCATTCGGTGTTCATGGCTCCCGTGTAGACGGGCTCACCGGCGTCTGGGTGGAGCAGGACCGCGCTTGCGTGGCGCATGAGCCGCGCAAGATCGCCAGCATCGGCGTCCACGCGCGGAGCTGGGTCACCTGGCACGGCTTTGCCCTCAACGTGAACACCGACCTCTCCTACTTCGACCTGATGGTGCCGTGCGGCATTCGGGGGGTGCGCATGACGTCTGTGGCGCTGGAGTCGGGTGCCGGTGCGCCGTCCCTGGCGTCGGTCTCCGACTCGGTAGCCCGCGCGCTCGCTGGGGTGTTCGAGCTCTCGCCAGTCGAGACGCTCATGGAGGATCTGCTGAAGGTGGGGACGGCGTGAGCAGCTTGACCTGCAGGCTACGGCCCGGGTGGTGCTGACATGATCGGTGGTGGTTGCGACGTCCCACTCATGTCGCGTCGCTCTGGACGCCGCATCCCATCCTGATCAGATTTCTTCACGCCTGCCCCGGCTTTCTCCGGCGGGCGCCGCGGCTCATGAGCCGCCATCAACTTCTCTCCACCAGGAACCCAACATGTTTCGTCTCTCGAGCCGGCATGCCCGGCTCGCCGTTGCCACGGCTGGCGCGTTGGCGCTAGGCGCCTGCGGGCCGGACAAGCGTATCAAGGAACTCAGCGCCGGCATCACACGTGACTCAACGCTCAGGATCATTGGACAGGGCGCCAGGGACGATAGCGGGCTGGCGAATGTATACAGGCAGGAGGAGTACCTGAAGGACGGCCACATGCTCGAGGTCCTCTTCTTCGCTCCGAAGGGGGAGAAGGAGGGGCGCGACAGTGTGGAGGCGAAGATACTGACGCCCCTGGTATTGCAGGACGGTCGGCTGGTTGCGTGGAGCTGGGCCGGCTACGATAGCGTGGCGGCGGCGAACAGCCTGCAGCAGGAGATCACATTGAACAAGTAGCCACGCTTCACGGCTGGGCACGAACCCGAGCGGGCCGGCAATCTCCGAGGAGATTGCCGGCCCGCTCGTCATTCCTCCCCGCCGGTCACGCAGCCGGGTTGGCTACGAGATCAGTGGGGCACACCATGGGAAAACGGGCCCCACCCGAAGATGGAGCCCGTTCCCAACAACCTACTGCTTGCTACCTGGTGCTACAGCCTCATCACGGAGTCGGTGGTACGACGCCCGAGAGCGTCATGTCCGGCGTGGAGAGACCGTTGCCGTTCGCGTCCACACCGATGGCGCGGACAATGTCGCCGGTGGCGAACACGTTCTGGCCAGCGCCAGCACCGCTCGTGCTGAGCGTGAACGTCCAGGTGTAGAAGCGGTTTGCACCCTGGTCATTCGGGACCGGCGCTCCGAGCGTACCGACGACGACATCGTACTCGCCGGACACGTTATTGAAGCGGACGATCTCGATGCGCTGGAACGGCGGGTTGATGGCGACCGTCGGACCGACTGCCGTCACCTTGACCACCGAGTTCGTGTAGGACTCGACGTAGAACTTGTAGACCTTCGTCGTGTTCAGCGGACGATCGTAGAACGTGGTGTCCGCGGTGACGAGGTTGCCGACGAAGATCGGCGCCGAGAGCATCGAAGAGACGGACAGTCCGTAGGCAGACGCGCTGTCGGCCGCCAGCCACTTCGAGTACCGCTTGATGTCGAACAGGTGGGCGCTAACACCGTCAGCATTGCGGACGACGTTGGCGATTGCCATATCCGGCGAGCTATCAGCAGCGGCCACCGTCTCGATGCGGGTGATGAAGCCACCCGGAATCGTCAGGCCACCCGCGCCGAACTGAGCGCCCGGGCCGATCGGAGTGGAGATCGACAGGTTCCACGGTGCATCGTACTGCGGGAAGATCTGCCGGCGCCAGCGGATCGAGCTCGCACCGCCAAGGCCTGCACCCGCAGTGTAGTGAATACCCAGGTCGCCCGAGATGACCTCGAGGTCATCCGTGCCCGTCGGCGTGAACGTCGCCGGCTGGCCGCCCGTGAGGATGGCCGGGACCGTGATACCCGTGATGTTCGGAGCGTCGATGTCGATCGCCGCCTTCTTGGTCACCGTCACCGAGCGGTTGCCCGCGCGGTCCGTGACGTACGTCTCGTACGTGTAGTAACCGGCCGTGTTGTCCGTCAAGGTGCCGAAGATGGCAACGGTGTCGCGACGGAAACGCGGGTCAGCTGCCGAGTAGGCCGGCACGGTCTCGAAACCAGTCTGCAGTGATTCGACGTCGCCGAGGGTGCCGACGAAGCCGCATGTAGCGGTGCCGAGGGCGCATGTCGGGCCAGTCTTGGCAAGGCGGGTGATACGAAGTGACTGCGGAGTACCACCCACGTCGAAGCCGGAACGCTCGTCCGTATAGCGTACGCCGAACTTGGCGTTGGACGACGTGACGTCAGCGTACGTGTGGGCGACGTCATGGAATGTCGAGTCACCGGCGAGACGGACGACCGATGAGTCCTGCCCGGGCGTCAGCCAGGTGATGACCGGAGCCGTCTTGTCGACGCCGAAGGAGACCGGCGAGGTGGTGGTGGCGTTGCCGAGCTTGTCCTTCACGATCACGCGGCCGTTGTAGGCCAGGTTCGTGAGGTCGGTAGCGCACTCGGGGATATCCGCGCCCGTGCCGGTGGTGCTGGCCGTGTACGTGGTGTCGGGGCAACCCGAGTACTCGAACATCGCGCCGTACGGGAAGGAACCGCTGAGGCCGACGCCAGGAGCGTCGCTGGCCGAGAGGTTACCCGACTGCAGGAAGTTGTACGAGCCGTTGACCCAGTTGTTCGGGTTCGTGGCGGCGATCGAGAAGCTGACCGACGGAGAAACGTTGTCGACGCGGATGGAGTCCAGACGGACACCAATCGTCTCGTTGGAGTTGCTGCCGATCGGCTGGCCGTTGATGGCACCAGCGGTCACGTCGATGCCGCCAACGATGTTGCTGACCATGTTGATCGGGTTGCCATCCGTGGCGACTGCACCAAGGACGCGAACGCGACCGAAGGCGGTGCTGATGCCGACGGCGATCGTATCGGTGCTCGGAGCACCGCTGGTGATCGTCTTCGTCGAGCCAACGCCGTCAAACTGGATGGTGCGGGTCTTGACCGTGCGGCCCGAGTACATCACCGGAACCGTGCGGGCCTCGATGCCCTTTCCAGCCTGGTACCACACCAGACCGCCGCCATCCGTGGCCGAGTTCGGCTGCGGGCGATCAGCGATCGAGTTGAGCGGCGTCTGGACGATATAGAAGCCGTCGGTGTTGTTCAGGTTGATCGCGACCGTGTTGGATGCAACCTGATCCTGCGACGAGCCCGTGCCGAGCACGAGACGAGCGCGGACGAGCTTGCGGCCGTTGATGAACGCCACGGCGCCAGTGACCGGATCGAACGAAGCGGTGTTGAAGCTCAGGACGATCTGCTGCGGCACGTTGGCGGCAAGCGCGGCAACTGCCTGGGCATTCGTCTTGGCCATCGAGAGGCTGAGCCCATCGACATTGGAGGCCACCGAGCCGCTGGCGACGATCGTCTGCGAGGCCACAACCTTCTCGGCGCCCGTCAGCGAATCGATCATGACCAGCTCGACCTTCTCAACGTTCTGCCCACCCGGGTCGACGTTGAGCGTCACGTCGATCTGGCCGGACACGTTGTTGAGCTGGACCGGCTGCTGCAGGCCGCCCTTCGTGATCGAGAGGATCGACACCTGCGCCTGCTGGCTCGTGCTGCCGGTGGCGACTGTGACAGTAGCGCTACCGCTGAAGTTGCCGGTGGTCTTCGCCGTGATGGCGACAGAGCCCGGTGCCTTGCCGGTGACGAGTCCGCTGGACGCGTCGACGGTGGCGATGGCTGCGTTCGAGGACGACCACGTGACGGCCTGGCCGACCGCAGCGCCGCCGAGATCGGCAACCATGTTGATTGTCCCGTTCACCGCTATCGTGACTGGGCTGGGCGAGACGGTTACAGTGCCCGTGCCCGTGGCGGGTCCGGCTACTGTGACGTCATCGCCGCAAGCAGCAAGGCCCCCCAGAGCCACGATGCTGGCGAACAGTAATGACCGAGAAACCTTGTGCATCCTTCCCCCCGTTACAGTGAGGTGCATGGGTACCACCCAACCCGCTGGACTCGTTCAGCGGTATCGGGCTTGCTGCGCTGTTGCCTCGCTTCGCCTGTGCTGCAAGGCCCCGTCGATGCTCCGGACAACCCGAGGTCGGTCCTCCCTTCGAGCCTGCCCGGCAAACATCTACGTCCTGACTTCCACATCAATTACCACACTTGTACCACACTTCTTCCTTCAACCTGCTACTGCCTTCCTGCCACTGCCGGTCCTGCCCAGCACGCGGCGTGTGCAAAAATACGGCTGCCACCGGGTTAGTCAAGACGAAATGGTTTCGGCCGTCGGGCTCACCTTCGGCCCGCGATCCCGATCCCCGCCATCCCGACTCCCCGCATGGTCCGTCTCGCACCCTCTCCATCGGCCCGCCGACGATCACCTGCCGGCCTCCGCTGCCCCCCAGCGACCCTTCCAATGCATCGCCAGGAAAGACTGTAAATCCCATCGGCCGCATAACCTCCAGTCACGTCAATCGACAGACTGAGTGATGATGCCGGCCTGCCGTCGAGACGAGTCGCCGCCTCTGACGTAACGCCTGAACTGCTCCGAATGCTGAAACTCACGCCACCGACAGGACCGGATATCCCGGCCAGCCCGGCCCGAACCCGCAGGACGGGTGAGCCACGTGAGGCACTCAGCCTGCTTGATTTAACCTCCCCGGAGCCGCGCGGCAAGAGCGAGATCAATGCTCGAGACGGTAAATTGGTGACTCTTTCCCGGTAGACCGGCGCCGCTACCTATAGAAGAGACCCATGTCCGACGAACCAGGAATCTATCCAGCCCGGCCGCGCCGCGCACCCGCGCCACCACCGGCGGAGTTCGTGCATGACCTCAATGCGCAACAATCCGCCGCCGTGGCTCACGGTGACGGCCCTCTCCTCATAGCTGCCGGAGCTGGTACAGGCAAGACCCGCACCCTCGTCCATCGCCTGGCTCACCTCATCCGGCAGGGGGTACCGGCAGATCGGGTGCTCCTCCTCACCTTCACGCGCCGCGCCGCCCAGGAGATGTTGATGCGCGCCGAGCGCCTTGCCGGAGCCGATGGCCGACGGGTTCATGGCGGCACATTCCATGGTACCGCCCACCGCCTTCTCCGTCGGTTCGGCGCCGCCGCCGGCCTGTCTCCCGATTTCACCATTCTCGATCAGGGCGATTCCGAGGACCTGCTCCAGCTCTCGCGAGCACAACTGGGCTACGCCGATACGAAACGACGATTCCCGAAGAAGGCGACGCTGCAATGGGTCTATTCGCGACATGTCAACACGGACGTCCCGGTGGAGCAGATTCTGCGCGACGAGTTGCCGCGCTTCGCGGAGCTGGCTCCCGACTTCCAGCGACTGTTTGCCGATTATACCGAACGCAAGGCATCGCGCAACCTCGTCGACTACGATGACCTCCTGCTCTTCTGGGCAACCCTGCTGGAATCGGCCCCGGTCATCGCCGACCGCATCACGGGACTGTACGACCACATCCTCGTCGACGAGTACCAGGACACCAACCTCCTCCAGGCACGCATCCTCCGCGGCATGTGCCGCAGCCACCGGAACCTGACCGTCGTTGGTGACGACGCCCAGAGCATCTACGGTTTCCGCGGCGCCAGCTTCCGGAACATCATCGAGTTCCCGCAGGACTTTCCGGGCACCCGGGTGATCGCTCTCGAGCAGAACTACCGCTCCACGCAGCCCATCCTGGATGTCGCCAACCTCGTGATGTCGCGTGCAGCGCAGCGATTCACGAAGGTGCTGTGGACGACTCGCGAGGGCGGTGAGCGCCCGTGGCTGGTGACGGCCGAGGACGAACAGTCACAGACGCGCTTCGTCGTCGACCGGCTGCTGGAACTGCACGAGGATGAGGGCATTCCGCTGCGCGAGATCGCCGTCCTCATCCGCGCCGGCTACATGTCAGCGGACCTCGAGATCGAGCTCACCAACCGTCGCATCCCGTTCCGGAAGTGGGGTGGACTCAAGTTCCTCGAGGCGGCGCACGTGAAGGACGTCCTGGCCTTCCTGCGCGTGCTGGAGAATCCGCGCGACGAGGTGAGCTGGTACCGGGTGCTGCTCCTCCTGCCAGGTATCGGCGACGTTACGGCCCGGGCGGCGATCGACTCGCTGCTGGCGGCGGCGTGGGAAGCGGATGCGTTCTCCCGTTTCGAGCCGCCGCCGCGCGCCCGCGCCGCCCACCGCGCGCTGGTCGCGCTGCTCGACGAACTCCGGCGGCGTCCATCGGCCGGCGTCGCCGCCGGTCAGGCATCGACGGATATCGCCCGCGTGCGCGCACTCTACGACGACATCCTGCGTGAACGTTACGATCGCGCCGAGCCAAGGCTGGCCGACCTCGATCAACTGCAGACGATCGCTGCCGGCTACCCGGACCGCGGCACCTTCCTCTCCGCGATCGCCCTCGAACCACCGTCGGCAACGCAGGACCTGGCCGGCGGCGGCGGCGACGAGGAGAATGACGCGCTGGTCATCAGCACCGTACACAGCGCCAAGGGCAAGGAATGGGATGCGGTATTCGTCATCTGGGCTGCCGACGGGTGGTTCCCGATGGCCCGCTCGATCGACGACGACGAGGAGCTCGAGGAGGAACGCCGTCTCATGTACGTGGCCCTGACCCGAGCCCGCCGCCACCTCGCTGTCGTACACCCGTTGCACGCCTACGCCACACGTCGCGGGGCTGACTATTCGCTCGATCAACTCTCGCGGTTCATCGATCCGGGCGTACGCGCCCTGATGGAACGCGTCACCCTGTCGGCCGATGGTTCGCTGACGCCCACCGAGGAGATCGTACCGGTGACTTCCACGGTCGACCTGCGCGCGATGCTCAGGCGGCGGTTCACGTCGTCGGATTGACCCCGGCTTTCGCCGGGGTGACGGGCTTTCGCCGGGGTGACGGGCTTTCGCCGGGGTGACGGGGAGTGCCCGATCCCGTCATCCCGGCGAAAGCCGGGATCCATGCTACGTCCCGATCCCGGCTTTCGCCGGGATGACGGGCCTTCGCCGGGATGCCCCGACATTCGCGGGGGTGACGGGCTTTCGCCGGGGCAGCCAGGACCTCAATGCCCCGTACGGGTCCTCACGTCGCTCCCCAGCCAGTTCAATCACGCGGGCTATGGTACGGCGCAGGTCGCGTCCTTCGCGCGCGTAGACGGCCTCGAAGAGATCGAGGTCGGTGAGGTAGATGCGACGCGCAAGCAGAAGCGCGTTGTCGAAACGCGTCCGCTCGAGCGCACTCGGGTCGTAGATCTGGAATTCGGGACCCACTTCCGTCAGCAGAACCGTACGCATCGACGTGTATACACTGTCGCGCGCAGCCAGACGCAGGACGCGCGAAACGCTGTCGTCATCGGGATGCGCCGCGAACGCCGAGTCGAGGCTGTTGTAGACGCGCGTCCAGAAGGCGCCCAGAAGACGTTCGTCGTGCCACCGCCGCTCCAGCACGTCGACGGCCGTGCTGTCACCTCGTGCACTGTAGAACCACATCGCTCCGCGGGCGCCGACGAAGTTGGCGAACGACTCGTTGAACACTGCCTGACCGGGTGCATAGAAGCTGTTGTGCAACAGCTCGTGGATCACCGTGTCGACCAGGTTGAGCGAGTCCGCGCGCAGCGTACTGGAGACTATGGGGTCATTGAACCAGCCGAGGGTACTGAAGGCGCTGGCTGGCCGGACGTACGTGTCGTAACCGTCTGCCTCGAGTCGACGTGCCTCGGCCATCGCCTGCTCGGGCTGGAAGAAGCCCTTGTACGGGACCCAACCGACGATCGGGAACCACCAACGGTGCTGACGCAGGCGATCGCGCGTGGCCGCCGAGACGACCACCACCAGCGTGTCGCTGTCCAGCGGCGAGTAGGTGGTGTAGCTCTCTCCCGCATCCAGGCGCACGGAGTCGACGGCAAAGGCGCGGGCCTCGAGGACCAGTTGCAGCCTGTCGCGTACGACAGTCGGCACCGTGCTGTCGGCCAGCACGGCGGTGATCGGGCGTCGTCGGGCGAGGATCTTCCCTTCCTCCCAGGCGGCGCGCACGAGGTAGCGCCCGGTACGCGTCGCCGCCGCGACGACGATGGCTGCCACGACGAACAGCAGGAGTGAGATGGCCAGTACACGCCCCAGCCGCCTGAGCGGCCAGCGCGTCCTGCTCACTGGTCCATCAACCGGAGAATGGTGACCTGCGCACCCAGCGCCGGGTCGAAGCCGCCACCCGCGCCGGGGCCGAAGGAGAGCGCGAGCCGCGGCGCCGAGCCGCTTCGCAATTCGTACCAGGTGGCCGTCCCCGGAACCATCGAGTTGGTGACGGTGCCACCCGGCACGAACCTGGGCGGCACGATGGGAAAGACGCGGTCGAAGTCGCTGCCACCAATATCGAAGAAGCGCTTGAAAATCACGCGGAAATTGCGCGACAGGAAACGATATCGCTCCGGCAGGGCGTTGGCGGGAACGCCGGCGACACCGTCATAGGCATAGGCGGCAATCGAGAAATCACCGAACATCTGCGTGAACGGCTCACCAGCCTTGTCCTCCACGTTGCGCACGCCGGTGAGCGAGGTCTCCACCAGCCGGCGGTAGATGCCGTCTCCCTTCTGGTCACCCAGCCACCGCAGGAAGAGCCACGCCGCGCCGCGCTCCTCGAGCGTCGCACCTCCCTGCGTGAGGGTGACCGACGTGTTCGCCGACCTGCGCAGGTAGTTGTAGGCGTTGCGCATGTCGCCGTTTATGAAGCCCTGTGACGAATCGGGAAAGATCTGGTCGGGGGTCGAACGCGGTTGGCTCGGATCGCGCTCATACAACAGCGATCCCAGCTCCTCGGCGATGTGGCTCAGTCCCTCGTTCAGCCATAGCTCCTCGTCACGACCGCCGCGCACGAGGACGTGCTGGCCGTACGAGATCATGTGCTGGAACTCGTGGATGAACGTCGCTGGCACCTGCCTCTGCACCTCGGCGACGGGATGCGGACAGCTGCCGGTCGCGCCGGTCGGATCGGCGACCATGCTGTAGAAGATCTCGCCCTTGTTGGAATTGGCAGCCTGTGGCGCGAGGTCCAGTCCGTAGAAGAACCCGGTCACGTAGCCGATCGTCTTGCAGTCAGACTTGGTCGTGAGCTTGTTCACGGTGGGCGTCATGAGGACCACGACGTGACCGTTCTTGTCGATGTCCGTGGGGCTGCCAAAGGCGTGGCTCGCCGCTTCGTAGAGCTTCTGGTCGAACAGCTTGCCGAGACCCGTGAGCTGGGAATCCGATAGCCCGTCGGCTGGCGCTTCCTGGTCCACGTAGATGAGCAGGTTCTGCCCGATGAATTTCAACCGTCCCGTCACGTCGTTGAAGGAACTTCCGTCCAGGTTGGACAGCACCTTGAACGCCCGCGTGCTGTTCAGCGTCAGTCCAGCCAGCGGCGCCTCAACAGGCGGGTTCGCACCACTCCGCGCGGCCAGCGGCGCGAGTGCGCGCTCGGAAAGCCGGAGGAAGCGGTCGAACGAAGCCTGTGCGGAGAGCGGTGTGTCCGGCGTGGTCACGGCCGCCACCGGCGCTCCGCCAGCGTTGGCGCCGACGATGAAGCTCGGCCTCGTGTTGGCGACCGAACCGGGCACTACATCGGACGTGGCGTACTGCGGCACGACGAGGTAGCGCGCCCCGTTGCCCGCCAGGCTGAGACACTGGCTGACCTGGGATGCGGAGACGGTGATCGCCTCGAAGACCGCCAGCCCCGGATTGTTGACCGAGCTGGTATAGGTCGCACCGAGCGAATTGGTCGTCGCCCCGCTGGCCAGCCGCACGGAAATCGCAACGGGGCCCGCGGCCACGCAGGCCGGGGCCATGAAGCGCAGGCTCGTGGCCGAGGCGGCCACGATGGTGGCTGGTACTCCACCAATGAGCACGGTCGCGCCGGCGGCGGCACTGGGCAGGCCGCTACCGGTGAGCGTCACCTCGTCACCCGCGCCGAAGGCGGATGGACTCACGGTCGTCAGCGCCGGCCCGGCGGTCGCCGTCACCGTGACCGTTGCCTCGGCAGACGACGGCGTGGTGACGGTGACACGTATGGACGCGCTGCCCGGCTGTCCCAGTACGACGTCCCCACGGACGATCCCGTCGGGGCCACTGACCGCGGTGGACTGCGGCAGGGAGAAACCAGCCTGCGCACCGCTGGTGAGGGCCAGACTCGCCACCACCCCCGAAACGGGCTGATGGGCAGCGTCGGTCACCTGCACCAGCGGTACGCCGAGCAGGCGGGCACCGGAAGGCCCGCTGAGCGACTGGCCGCTCTGCGCGACGAGGCTTATCCGCGAATCGGTGGGTGGCGTGCCGCCGCCCGACTTGCAGGCCGCCGCCAGGGCTACCAGAAGGATGACGGCAGAGCGAGCCCAGCATCGAGGCATCGGAGGTCCCGGAACAATGTGAAGGGGACGGCGGCGACGGCCAGATGGAGCCGGACGCGACCTGTTAAAGCTAACATTCACAGATATTTAGCCGCAACTCATGGATATCGGGGCGTTTTGACAGCCGCCCCGTGCTCCTGCTATTATGGAGGCCTGATGTCGTTTGTGCATCTACACTGCCACTCGGAGTACTCCCTCCTCGACGGCGCCAACCGGATCGATGCGCTGATCAAGCGCGCGCTCGAGTTGGAGCAGCCTGGTCTCGCGATCACTGATCACGGGAACATGCATGCCGCGTGGGAATTCCAGGAGAAGGCAAAGAAGGCGAAGCTCCGACCGATCATGGGAATGGAGGCCTACGTGGCGCCCGACGATCGGCGCATCAAGGCTCGCCCCGCGCCAGGTCTCAGGCCCTACTACCATCTCGTCCTCCTGGCACAGAACCTGGTCGGCTACCACAACCTGGTGAAGCTGACATCGCTGTCATACACCGAAGGCTTCTACGTGAAGCCACGGATCGACCGCGAACTGCTCGCCCGCCATGGCGAGGGACTGGTGGTGTCATCGGCGTGCCTGGCGGGCGAGGTGGCCACCCACCTGTTGAACGACGACTACGCCCGGGCGCGCGAGGTCGCCGCCTGGTACGCGGAACTGTTCCAGGATCGCTACTACCTGGAGGTGCAGGCGCACGACTCGCCCGGTCAGGCCACGCTCAACGACCAGGTGTTCAGGCTCGCAGAGGATCTGGGCCTGCCCGTCGTGGCCACCAACGACGCGCACTTCCTCACCCACGCCGACCACGACGCCCACGACGTCCTGCTCTGCATCGGGCTTGGCAAGGACCACGCCGACACCAACCGGATGCACTACGACGACGGCCTGTACTTCAAGTCGGCGCCGGAGATCCGCGAGCGCTTTCCAGACCGGCCAGACGTCCTGGAGAACACACTCCGCATCGCCGAGGAGACGGATGTGGAGTTCAGCAAGACGTACCACGTGCCGCAGTTCCCGCTGCCACCGGGAGTGGAGACGGAGAACGAACTCCTCATGAGGCTGGCGACCGACGGGGCGGTAGCCCGTTATGGCTCGCCATTGCGCGCGGAGGTGCAGCAGCGGCTCGACTATGAGCTGGGAGTGATCACCAGGACCGGCTACGCCGGCTACTTCCTGATCACCGCTGACTTCATCCGGGCAGCGCGCGAGCGCGGGATTCCGGTCGGTCCCGGACGGGGCAGCGCGGCCGGTTCGCTGGTGGCATACGCGCTCTGGATCACCAACGTCTGTCCGCTGGAGTTCGACCTGCTGTTCGAGCGCTTCCTGAACCCGGAGCGCGTGTCGATGCCCGACGTCGACGTGGACTTCTGTTTCGAGCGCCGCGGCGAGGTGATCGAGTACGTGCGTCAGAAGTACGGACGCGAGGCGGTGGGACAGATCGTGACCTTCGGAACCATGAAGTCACGTGCGGCCATCAAGGACGTGGGCCGCACGCTGGGTTTCCTGCCGTCGGAGACCGACGCGCTGGCCAAGCTGGTACCCAATGGACCGGCCTTCTCCATGACGGTCGCCGAGGCGATCGAGAAGGTGCCGGAGGTGAAGCGGTTCTACGATAGCGAGCCGCGTTACAGGAAACTGCTGGACTATGCGAGCGCCCTGGAGGGGCTGTCGCGTCATACCGGCGTGCATGCCGCCGGCGTCGTGATCGCGCCGGGTCCGCTGGCCGACTACGTACCGATCTGTACCCAGTCGTCGCGGGGATCCGGCGCCACCGCGGGCAGCGAGGACGCCATAGTCGTGACGCAGTACGACATGAACTCGCTGGAGAAGGCCGGGATGCTTAAGATGGACTTCCTCGGCCTCACCACCCTGACCGTGCTCCACGACGCGGTACAGGCGATCGAGGAGCGGCACGGCGTGAAGGTGGACCTGGACACGCTACCGCTCGACGACGAGGAGACCTACCGCCAGTTGCGCGCGGGACGGACAGCGGGCGTCTTCCAGTTCGAGTCGGCACTGGCCACGGACGTGCTGCGGCGCATGCGCTGCGACCGCTTCGACGACCTCGTGGCGTCGAATGCCCTGCTCCGCCCCGGTCCGCTGGACGCTGGAATGCACAACGTCTACATCCGGCGCAAGCGCGGTGAGGAGACGGTGAGCTACGCCCTCCCTGAACTCGAGCCGATTCTCAGGAATACCTACGGCGTCATCACCTATCAGGAGCAGGTGATGCGCATCGCCCAGACGCTCGCCGGCATCTCGCTCGCCGAGGCCGACGTGCTGCGCAAGGCGGTGGGAAAGAAGGACGCCGCGCTCATCCACGAGGAGATCGGGAAGTTCATCGAGAAGGCCGTCGCGCTCGGCCACGACCGCAGGACAATCGACGAACTGGCCGGTCAGATCGAGACCTTCGGCCGCTATGGCTTCAACAAGTCGCACAGCGTCGCCTACTCCATCGTTGCGTACCACACCGCGTACCTGAAGGCGCACTACACGGCGGAGTTCATGGCCGCCCTACTGACGTCATGCATTGGCGACACGGAGAGCGTGATCAAGTACATCAACGAGGCGCGCGAGCTGGGGCTGGAAGTACTGGCGCCGGACGTCAACGAGTCGGGCTACAAGTTCACCGTCGTGGGCGAGTCGCGGATCCGCTTCGGACTGGGCGCCGTGCGCAATGTGGGCCGGGGTGCGATCGACTCCATGCTCGCGGCGCGCGAGGAGCGTCCGTTCGACGACTTCTTCGACTTCGTGGAACGACTGGACCTGCGGCTCTGCACCAGGCGTGTCTTCGAGGCGCTCATCCACGCCGGCGCGCTGGACGGCCTGGGCGGCGACCGTGCGCAATACCTCGCGGCGCTGGACCCGGCCATGCATGAGGCGGGGCTGAAACAGGAAGAACGTGAGAGCGGCCAGGTTTCGCTGTTCGGAGATGTCTCAGCGAGTGCGGGAACTCCCAGCACGCGCCTGGTCCTTCCCGAAGTCGCCCCGCAGGGTGAATCCGAACGGCTGACGCGGGAGAAGGAGATACTGGGCTTCTACATCTCCGGTCACCCCCTGGAGCCATTCCGTACGGAGTGCGAGCTTTTCGCATCGCACACGGTTGCCCAGTTGGGCACGTGGTCCGCCGATCCGATGACGCTCGGGGTGGTGGTCACCGCGGTCAAGCGGCAGATCTCCAAGCGAAGTGGTTCGGAGTTCGCCCGCATCACGGTGGAGGACTTCTCCGGCACCGCCGAGCTTCTCATCTTTCCGGAGGCCTGGTCGGTGCTGGCCGAGCGCATGAAGACCGACGTCCCGATGCTCATCAAGGGCGGCTACTCCAGGCGTGACGCCGACGCCGACGTACCGACGTTCATCGTGGAAGGGTTGCAGCGGTTCGAGGAACTGAGGACCAACGGCCAGGTGGTCGTGTGCCTCGACATGGTGCTCGGGCGCGATATCGCGCCGGAGGTGATGGAGGACGTACGCGCGGTGGTCGACGCGCATCCGGGCACGGCTCCACTGGAAGTGCACTGGAGCGATGGCAATGGCACACAGGCGCGGCTACGGTCGCGCTCACTGACCCTGGCGGCTACCAACGTCGCCCTCAAGGAACTACGGATGCTGCTCGGCGACGAACAGGTCCGACTCGTGCGAGGTGGCTAAGGTGGCGAGTACGGCAACGCTGGACTTCGAGAAGCCGATCGTCGAACTGGAGAAGGAGATCGACGATCTGAAGCGGATGGCGGGAGATCGCCAGATAGACCTCGCCGAGGCCATCGGGCCGCTCGAGCAACAGCTCGAGGAGCTCCGCAAGGAGATCTACCGCAACCTGACGCCGCTGCAGCGCGTACAGGTGGCCCGTAGCTCCCGCCGGCCGTTCACGCTGGACTACGTGCGCATGGTGTTCACCGACTTCATCGAGCTCCACGGCGATCGCCTCTTCCGCGAGGACGCGGCGATTGTGGGCGGCTGGGCGCGGCTGGAAGGTGAGACCGTGATGATCATTGGCCAGCAGCGCGGTCGCGACACGCGCGAGAACCTGCGGCGAAACTTCGGCATGCCCCATCCCGAAGGTTACCGGAAGGCACTCAGGCTGATGAAGCTGGCCGAGAAGTTCCAGGTCCCCGTGCTCACCTTCATCGATACTCCGGGCGCATGGCCGGGGCTGGGCGCCGAGGAGAGGGGGCAGTCGGAGGCGATTGCCCGCAACCTGTTCGAGATGGCGGCGCTGGAAGTGCCCATCATTGCCACCGTGATCGGCGAGGGTGGGTCGGGTGGCGCGTTGGCCCTGGGTGTGGCCGACCGCGTGATGATGCTGGAGAATTCCGTCTACTCGATCATCTCCGTGGAAGGCTGTGCGGCCATTCTCTGGAAGGACGGCAAGAGCCCGGAGGTGAGGGAGCGCGCCGCCACCGCCCTCAAGATCACTGCCCAGGACCTGTACGAATTGCGGGTGATCGACGAGATCATCGCCGAGCCGCCGGGTGGCGCGCACGCCGATCATGAGGTCACCGCGAAGACCATCCACGACGTGTTGGTGCGGCAACTGGAGGAACTGCGAAAGCTGAAACCGGAGAAGCTGGTGCGACGGCGACGTGAGAAATACCTCCGCATGGGCCGGTTCGTGGAGTAGATTTCGTACGTATGCACCTCATCGAAGTACGCTTCAAGGGCAACAGAAAGGAGTTCTTCCACTGGGCGAGCGACGCTCCGCTCGCCGTCGGCGCGCCCGTGATCGTGGAAGCCGACCGCGGTGAGGACCTGGGCGTCGTGCACAGCATCGGCGAGCTGGCCGCGAAACGGTTCGCCGGTGTATCCCACGGTGAGATGGCGGGTCCGGTGACGCATCAGGTCCTGCGTCCGGCCACGGAGGAGGAGTACGAGAGCGAACACCAACTGCGTCATCAGGATGACGAGACCGCACGTCGACAGTCGATGGAGCGCGTAAGGGCGCACGGCCTGACGATGAAGGTCACTGACGCCGAGTGGCAGTGGGACCGGAAGAAGCTCACGCTGTACTTTACCGCTGAACGTCGCGTCGACTTCCGCGCCCTCGTGCGCGACCTGGCCGGGGTGTTCCGTGCACGCATCGAGCTGAAACAGATCGGCGTACGCGATGAGGCCCGACGCCTGGACGGCATCGGCCGTTGCGGTCGCCAGTACTGCTCGGCGTCCTGGCTGCCGGAGCTGAGACCGGTCAATCTCGGCGTCGCCAAGGACCAGGGGTTGTCGCTCAACCCGCTCCAGATCTCCGGCGCCTGCGGTCGACTCATGTGCTGCCTGCGCTACGAGCACGAGTTCTACGTCCAGAGCCGCAAGCGATTCCCGAAGGAAGGGAGGATCCTGGTCACCGCGCGCGGCGAGGAGAAGGTAGTCTCCAACGACATCTTCAACGACCGCGTGACGCTCCGGAACGTTGAGGGTGATGTACGGATCGCCGAGTTGGCCGACCTGCGCGCCGACATCGCCGCCTGGTCCGAGGGAAGGGCGGGTGCAGGGCGGGACACCGACCTGGTTACCCACCACGCAGACGCTGTGGACGTGGAGGAGGAAGCCGAGGTCGGCGGCGAGAGCGCGGCGGAGGACGACCGGCGGCCGCGGCCCGACCGGCCACCGCGACCCCGTAGAGCGTTGCCGATGCGCGAGTCGGCGGGCAGGCCACGCTCCAGCCGCCCTCCCGGACGCATCAGGTCCGTCGCGTCGGAAGCCACCCCGACGGGCGCGCGGCCATCCGGCGACAGGCCGCAGGACGAACAGGGGCGGACGGGCGACGGCGACGCGCCCGGCCCCACCACCGACACTGCCGCCGACTCCCCCACCCCGGTGGCAGTTGGCGATGGTGCTGCGCCCCAGCAGCCGACGGCGGCAAAGCAGGCCGGCGCCGGGAAGGGACAGGATGACGTCCACGTCGCCGATTCCCCGGTCGACAGCGAGCATCGGGCTGCAGGCGAGGACGGCGATGTCGGCGTCTCCCCGGAGGAGACTCGACGCCGGCGACGTCGTGGTCGGCGCGGTGGGCGACGTGGTCGGAGCAGCCGTGAGGAATCCAGTGAACTCCCCGCCGACCGGGCCGCCGAGTCGGGCGCCGCGTCGCGCAGGGGCCCAGACGATCAGGGAGAATGACCGGCTTGTCCAGGTTCTACATCACGACCGCAATCGACTACGCCAACGGCGACCCGCACCTCGGCCATGCCTTCGAGAAGATCGGCGCGGACGCGATCGCGCGCTTCCATCGGCTTCGCGGCGACGACGTCCACTTCCTGATCGGGATGGACGAACACGGCCAGAAGGTGGCGCAGGCGGCGGAGGCCGCCGGCCTGACGCCGCAAGCACTCGTGGACGATGTCGCCGGCCGCTTCCAGGCCATGTGGGAGCAGCTCGAGATCTCGCACGATCAGTTCATGCGCACCACGAGTGCCCACCACATTGCCGGTGTCCAGGAACTCATTCGCCGGATCCATGAGCGGAACCCCGACGACTTCTACGAGCGCGCCTACGACGGCTGGTACTGCGTCGGCTGCGAATCGTTCAAGCTGGACAGTGAGATCGAGGACGGGAAGTGCACGCTCCATCCGACGCGCAAACTGCAATGGGTGGAGGAGCGCAACTGGTTCTTCAGGTTGAGCCGCTACCAGGATTTTCTCCGCAACCTGCTCCATGAGCGACCGGAGTTCCTGCAGCCGGAAAGCCGGCGCAACGAGATACTCTCGCTTCTGGACCAGGGCCTGGAGGACATCTCGGCCAGCCGTGCACGCTTCGGGTGGGGGGTTCCCTTCCCGCTCGGGGAGGGTGAGCCGCAGACCACCTACGTCTGGTTCGACGCCCTGCCCAACTACCTCACCGCGACCGGCTATCCGCAACCCGGGTTCGAGGAACGCTGGCCTGCCCAACTGCATGTGGTGGGCAAGGACATCACCCGCTTCCACGCAGTGATCTGGCCCGCGATGCTGGAGGCCGCTGGGTTACCGTTGCCGGAACGCGTCTGGGCTCACGGCTTCGTCCTTCTCGCCGGTGAGCGCTTCAGCAAGTCGGCCGGCGTGAAGCTGGAACTGGGCGAGGCGATCGACCGCTTCGGCCCGGATGCGTTCCGCTACTTCCTGCTGCGGGAGGTCCCTTTCGACGCCGACGGCAACTTTTCCTGGGAGCGGTTCGAGGATCGTTACAACGCCGACCTCGCCAACGCCTTCGGCAACCTTGCCAGCCGCACCATGGCAATGGTGGAACGCTACTTTGACGGGATAGTGCCGGCTGGCGACCCGAACGACGTGGACGCCGAGGACGCGGTGAATCTCCAGGCCTACGTGTCGGCCATGGACGGTTCGCGTGGCTACCTGCCCAACGAGGCCCTCCGTCAGCTCTGGTTGACGGTGCAGCGGGCGAACGAGTATGTGGACCGCCAGGCGCCGTGGAAGCTCGCCAGGGACCCCGAGCGACGCGGCGAGCTGGAGGCAACACTTGCCTCCCTGATGCGTCAACTGGCGCGCCAGACCGTGTATCTGTGGCCTTTCATGCCGTCCAGGGCCGCCACTCTCTGGGCGCAGTTGGGCGCACCCGGACGTGTCGAGCAACAACGGCCTGACACCATCTGGTCGATCGACCCGACCGGCTGGCGTGTCACGAAGGGCGAGCCGCTCTTCCCCAAGGAGCAGAAGTAACACAGAAGGGGCATCGGACGAACAGCTCCGATACCCCTTCATGCCGCCAGCGACCCCGGCCATGGGCCGGAGAGCGCATCCGGCCGCGTTCTAGAACTTGACCTGCGGAACCTCGCGGTTGGCCGCGTCGGTAACCTGGAAGTACTCGTGCGGCTTGGCTCCGATGACCTTCGCCGTCAGGTTCTGGGGAAATCGTCGGATGTAGGCGTTGTAGCTCTCGACCGCGCTGTTGTAATCCTGACGCGCCACCGCGACGCGATTCTCCGTTCCCACGAGCTCGTCCTGCAGGCGGAGGAAGTTCTCGTTCGAACGGAGCTCGGGATACGCCTCCACGACGAGGTTGATCGATCGCGTCAACGCCGCGTTCGCCTCCGCCAGTTCCTGCGGATTGGTGCCACCAGGCTTCTGGAGCGCGCCGACCAGCCCCGCGCGGGCGCGCGTCACGTTCGTCAGGACCTCGCTCTCCTGCTTGGCAAAGCCCTTCACGGTCTCCACCAGGTTGGGCACCAGGTCGGCCCGCCGCTGGAGCGTCGTCTCGATCTGACCCTGCGCGCTGTTCACGCGCTCCTCGTACGTCTGGATGGTGTTGTAGCCGCATCCCGCAAGTGTGAGCGGGAGCAGCAGTAGCGGTAGCAGCAGCTTGCGTCGCATGGAGAGTCCTCGGTGATAGGTCGGTACGTCGATCTGCAGCGAAACGGCCATCAGCCGGTGTGCGGCGTCGTCGCGCGCGGCGCCGGCGATTCCGCCGGCACCAGTTTATCCAGCCATGCCACCAGGCCCTCCAACGAGGAGAGGTAGCCGGCCAGAACGAAATTCACTTCGGCGGGTGGCAACAAGGCCGTCCCCCGTTTGTGGTCCAGCACCCGCTGGAAGGGCGTCTCATCCACTCCGGCGCGAAAGCCGAGCTCCCGGATCGTGCCCGCCGGCTCGCTGTCGGGACGGATCCCCATGACCCGCAACCCGCCGCGAAAGACGGCGAGAAAGGTACTCAGGCTCGCGGCGAGCAGTTCCGCCCGACGCTTCGCGTCATCACCAGCGGCGATCACGCCACGTCGCAACTGGAGCAGCTTGCCCATCGCTTCACGCTCCACCGCCACGCGCAATTCCCGGGGATCCACCACTATGCCCTCAACTGGAAGCTTGCCGTGCAGCTCCCGCCGCTGGGCAAGGATGTCCGCGTACTCCAGGGGAAAGATGTCGGAGCTGGAACGCCATTCGGCGACGGTGAGGATGAGCGGCGGCGGATGCCCCTCCTTCAACCACTTCGTGACGTGTGCACCAGCATCCGTCAGACGGTCCAGCGGAAGCGAGTCCACGATCACGAGTACGTGCTGATCGCCCGGCTGCACCGGTTCCGAAGTGGTGGCCGCGGAGCCATACAGGGCGACTGTGCGCAGGCCTTCGCCAAACACCTCGAGTAGCTCGTTCACCAGCGCTGTAGCCGTCACCTGGCCCGCTCCCCTCGTTCGAGTCACCAACTGGACCCCCCGCCGCCGCCGCCAAAGCCGCCACCGCCGCCGAAGCCGCCAAATCCGCCGCCGCCAAAACCCCCACCACCGCCGAAACCGCCGCCGCCCCAGCCACCGCCACCGTGCCTGCCACGTCCCCCACCGCCGCCGGACAGGAGGAAGGGGAGGAGCCAGAGCCGGCCCCCACGCCGCGAAAAGATGATGATCATGAAGACAAAGAAGAGAATACTGCCAATCGGGATCCCGCGCCGCTCCGGCGCCCGCCTGGCTCCCGCCGGCACGGCCAGCGTGGTGTCCAGTGCAAAACCGAACTCCGTGGCGAACTCCTCCGCTACCCTGTAGGCCACGACCACCGCTCCAGTGCTGTAATCGCGCGCCTGGAAATAGGGCGTCGCTGCCCGACAGATGGAAGCGACGTCTGAATCGATCAGAAACCCCTCAGTGCCACGTCCGGTGGACACCCAGCAGCGGCCACGGCCATCGCTGCTGGATTCCTTGGGCACGATGAGAATCACCGCGCCGGCATTGCGGCTCCGATCACCGATCTCTCCCTGCGGCCCCACCTGCCACTGTCGCCCGATCTGGAGCGCCACGTCGGAGACGTCTCGCCCTTCCAGGTCGGGAAGGGTGACCAGCACGATCTCGCCACCGCCCGCCCTCACGTTCTCGGCGATCTGCGTGATGCGCGAGCGCGACTGCGCCGACAGCACGTTGGCGAAGTCGTTCACATAGCCAGTGGGTGCTGGAAGCTGCAGCCCCTGCTGGAGCGAGATGGACAGGACCAACGTGAGAAACGACGACAGCACTTTGGCGTTATCCGCGGGGATTCGGGTTGATTCGGGATCGCTGCCAACAGCGGCAGCGGGTGCGACTCATATGTACCTACGTGCGCGGGGCACTGAAAGTGTCGCCGTGATCGGCTCCGGCGTGCGTCGCCGTGCGTGGCGGCGCGCCGCCGATGGTCGTATCATTACGCGCGATCGTCCTTCACTGCCCATTCATCTTTCGCGCCATGCCCATCCGCAACGTCGTCCGGCTATCCGTACTGGCACTTCCCGCGCTGCTGCTCATCGCCTGCAAGGGCGGCGAGAGCGTGCCCGCCGCCCGACCCGAAGCCTCCGCCGCTGCGGCCAGCGCTCCGCCCACCGATCCGCGCGTGGCGAGGGCCGATTCGGCGCGTATTCGCGGAAGCGCCAGCGCACCGGTCTGGCTGATCGAGGTCAGCGACTATCAGTGCCCGTTCTGCAAGCAGTGGCACGACGATGTGTTCCCGACAATCATTCGCGACTACGTGGAGACTGGCAAGGTAAGACTTGCCTACGTCAACTTCCCGCTGGGCATGCATCCCAACGCACCGATAACTGCCGAGGCGACGATGTGTGCCGGTGCGCAGGGGCCGGAGAAGTACTGGCGGTATCACGACCTGGTGTTCGATACCCAGGAGCGTTGGGCTCCGCTACCCGACGCACGTCCGGTGCTCGATTCGCTGGCCATCCAGGCCGGGCTCGATACGGCAGAGTTTGCCAACTGCCTGGATAGCCACCTGATGCGGCCGCTGGTGGAGGCCGACATTTCCCGGATGAAGGCGGCCGGAGTGGGCCCGACTCCAACCTTCTTCGTCGGTGACACGAAGATCGAGGGGGCACAACCGGTGGAGCTCTTCCGGGAGGTTATCGAGGCCGCGCTCGCCGCTGCCGGCTCCCCCGGATCGACGACGCAGCGCTGAGAGTGAGGCGATCCTGATCTCGTGGAATCGCCGATAGGTCGCCGGGCATGATTGGCCGGCTGCTCTACTCCGGCGCCGGCCAACTCGCCCGCGCCGCGGCGATGATCGCGCCCCGGTCGGAGGGCAAGCTCTGGCGGACCCTCCGCGCCCGGCGCGGCATCCGGGGGCGGTTCCTGGAGTGGGGCGCGCACGGTCGCGACCCCAGCCGCCCGCTGCTCTGGATGCACGCGCCGAGCGTGGGTGAGGGGTTGCAGGCGCGGCCAGTGCTCCAACTGGCTCGCCAGCGACTTCCCGAGTTGCAGCTTGCCTACACCTTCTTCTCACCGAGCGCGGAATCGTTCGCGAGCGGCCTGGACGTGGACTTCGTCGACTACCTTCCCTTCGACACCGTGGGTGACGCGCGCTCGGTGCTCGACGCGTTACGCCCCGACGCCATCGTCTTCAGCAAGCTGGACGTCTGGCCCACCCTGGTAAGGGAGGCCAGCCGGCGCGGCGTACCGTTGGGGCTCGTCAGCGCGACGCTCGCCGCGACGTCCTCGCGCCGGAGCGGCCCCGCCGCCGGCCTGCTGCGCCCCGCCTACGGCCGCCTGGACCGCGTCGGCGCCATCGATGTGGACGACGCCGAGCGTCTGGTCACCCTCGGCGTGCGGCGTGACGCGATCGAAGTAACCGGCGATACGCGTTATGACCAGGTATGGGACCGGGCCCGGCGCGCGCGGCCGGATTCTCCGTTGCTCGCGCCACTCGGCGCCGATCGCCCCACACTCGTGGTCGGCTCGTCCTGGCCGGCCGATGAAGAGGTAGTCCTTGGAGCCTGGACAGCCGTCCTCGGGTCCGTCGCGACGGCGCGCATCATCGTGGCGCCGCACGAACCCACCGCGGCCCACCTGAAACCGATCGAGGAGTGGGCGGCGAGGGCCGGCCTGGGGATTGCCCGCCTCGATCGAGCCGACCCCGGCAGCGACGTCGTGCTCGTGGACCGTGTGGGTGTGCTGGGCGAGCTCTATGCCCTGGCTGACGTGGCTTACGTGGGCGGAGGCTTTCACGCCGCCGGACTCCACTCCGTGCTCGAGCCGGCAGCGTACGGCGCGCCGGTACTGTTCGGCCCTCGCTGGCAGGGCAGCCGGGACGCTGGCCTGCTCGAGCAGTGCCAGGGTGGAGCACCCGTTTCGGATGAGCGGGAACTGGCCCGGCAGTTGGTGCTGCTGCTCGGCGACGCGACGGTACGCGCCGACCGTGGCGCCCGTGCGCGATCCATGGTGGAGTCTGGCCTGGGCGCGGCGGAGCGGTCCTACGACCTCGTCCGATCGCTGCTGGAGTCATCCGCCGGCGCTCGCCGGTCGGGCGCTGGCCGGTAGGGCGCCGGCCGATAGGGCGCTCGCCGGTCGGGCGCTCGCCGGTCGGGCGCTCGCCGGTCGGGCGCTCGCCGGTAGGCCCTGGCTGCTCGCGCAGCGGGCGCGTCGGGCAATCGCCGGCCCGGCGTCGGCGGCCAGGGGCAGGCAGGGACCGTCGCCAGCCCGCCCGCTACTCCTACCTGTGCGCTCGTTCCACGAGCGGACGATGGATGTAGAAGCCCTGGACGAGGTGGACACCGATGGCCTTCACGGCCTCGAACTCCTCCACCCGCTCCACCCCCTCGGCGATGACCATCGCGCCCTGGTCGTTGGCGAACCGGACCATCGTCTCCACCAGGTTCTGCTTGATGAAGTTCGTGTCGATCGAGTTGATGAGCGACATGTCGAGCTTGATGAAGTCGGGCTCCAGGTTGGCGATGGAGCCCAGGCCGGCATAGCCGCTGCCGGCGTCGTCGACGGCGAAACGGAAGCCACGTTCGCGAAATGCGCGCAGCCGCTCCCGGAACCTGGGATAGTCCTTGATGGCCGTTCGCTCGGTTATCTCGATCACCACGCACTCCGGCTCCTCGACCATGAGGGCTTCCTCGGTGAACGCAGGATCGGCGAAATCGTGTGGGTCGACGTTGAGGAACAACAGTTCGCCCGGTTGCAGGCGGGTGCGCATGCCGTCCACCGCTCGCTGCCGACAGAGACGGCTCAGTTCCCAGACGAGGTCCGCCTCGGCGGCTACCTCGAACATGACCTCGGGGCTGCGCAGGCTGCGCAGAGTGCCGCGGGCAAGTGCCTCGTAGCCGAATACCTGGCCGGTTGAGGCGCGCACGATCGGATGATAGTCCACGTAGACCAGTCGGTCCCGGATGCTCGCCCGCAGGTCGTCCACCCTTCGCGCGCGTTCCCGCTCCTCGACGCTCTTCGCGGCGTTGGCCGCCTCCCGGGTGCCACGATAGATCAGGCGCTGCAACCGGATCTTGGCGTTGTAGTGGACGTGCGCACGTCCCACGTATATGTCGAACAGTGCCGCCACATCCTCGCCATGTGCAGCCTCGATGCGGGCGGCCACCTCGCGCTGCAGGTTGGCCACGACGGCCGTTATCTCCGCGTCGGTGGCCGCCAGGGCCCCCTCGGGAGGCACATGGAAGAGCACGAAATCGTCATCGTTGATGAAGCTCACCATCATCCGGGAGGTGCGCAGCGCGCTGCCAGCCAGGGACTCGCGCACAGCGCCAGCGGTGGTCTCCAACACCGCGTCCAGTTTCTCCCAGCCGTAGATCTCCTCGATCTTGGAGTAGCGGACGAAGTTGAAGTACATCACCACCAGCTCGCCGCGCTCCTTGAAAGCGCTGCGTACATGCTCGATCATCACCGGCAACGTGGGCAGTCCGGTGAGGTTGTCATGGAGCATGTGCTCGTACTCGGCGCGCTCCATGCGGTCGGTCATGGCAACGCCGGTCTGCCGTGCGCGCAGGAGGGCAGTCCTTATCCGCGCGGCAATCTCGTCTGCCGGTGCTGGCGTGCGGTACCACTCATCCGCGTGCAACTCGACCGCCCTCCGCCAGGCAGCCTCGTCGGCACAGGCGACGATGACCGGGACGCCGCGCACACGTGCGCGATCGGAGATGTCGCGGAGGGTATTGGGGTTGTCAGTCGCGGTGAGAACCGCTCGAATCCCCTCGTGCGACTCCAGCGTTCGCAGGAAGTCGGTACCGACGGCGACCATGAGGCCCCACGCCTCGAGCTGGCCGACGGCCTCGGCGACTGACCCGTCCGGGCTGTCGGTGAGGATCAGCGGTGCGTCCCGGACTGCGCTCAAGTCACCCTTCGCGACAGTGGTACACTTCGTTCACCGGCACTCATCCCGGCGCTAGCTGCGCCAGATTGCGCTCGACCGTCGCCGCCAGTTGCCGTAGATCGAACGGCTTCTCGACGTAGTCGTCGGCACCGGTCTCCAGCGCCTGGCGCTTGTCGTCCCATTCGTCGAGCGCGGTCACCATCACGACCCTGATCGTCCGCCCGAGCTCCGGGTGCCGCTTCATGAGCCTGCATACTTCCCAGCCGTCGCGCCCAGGCATCATCACATCCAGCAGCACCAGCCGTGGCCGTACCCGCTCGAACAGCATCAGCGCCTCGTCGCCGTCGTTGGCGATCGTGATCGCATAGCCGCGCGACTCCAGATACTCGCGCATGATCTCCGTATTGTCGTGGTTGTCATCCACGACAAGAATCGGCGGGCGGTCGGCGTCGGTCATGGCGATCCGGATAGAGTAACGTACCCTGCGTGCGAGCAGGCAAGATGCAGACCGACCCTGCCCGCGTTGATTCCAACGGTTCGTCGGGCTCGCTGCCGGACCCCGGGGCGGGGTGTTGCAGGCGAACTTCAGCGCCTAGCGGCGGAGTGCACCCGGGCGCCAGGCGATGGCAAATCCGAGAGCGTCGTTCTTGTCGCCACCAAAGGCGATGGCTGCCCGGAGCGAGAGGCGCGGCGAGACCTCGAAGTTGGCGCCGAGGTCGAAGACGACGTCCAGGTCGCTATCCGAGTCGGAGCCTCTGTAACTGCTGCGATAGGTGAGTGCCAGTCGCGGATGGATGTATGGAGTGAGGGCCAGACCGTTGTCGAGATCGAAACGATGGCCCACCGACAGGCCCACAGGAAGCGAGACGCGAGTCGGGCCGCTGAGGCTGGCGTAGGCGCCAGCAGTGAGCAACAGGTCGAGCGGAAGGTCGTCGCTGGAGCGATTCAGCAGGTGAGAATAGCCGCCACCCACGAGCAGCTTCACGTCACCGTAATCCGGATCGGCCAGTCCGATGTCGAGGGAGAGTTGCGAGACCGGCGACCAACCCTCGCGCCACTGGAATATGGCACTGGTGACATGGTCTCCGTCGGCTACTCCCACCGCGTACTCGCGCTGGACAATGGTCGGCGCCTGGAACGACGGATAGTTGATGGCCTGGGCAGTTGCCGAGCCCAGCGGCATCAGCGAGGCACCGGAAACCATGACGAGGGTGCCGAGGATCGAGGTGAAACGGGACGGACGAGCTGACATGTCTTGATCTCTCCTGTTATGCCTTGCATCGGCACCGGCCAACCGACCGGCGCCTCGGGATATTAGCTATTCGGCATGGTGGCCGGGGAGTCCTGGTAGTGCATGGGCGGTCACGATCAGAAACTCACACCCAGCCCAGCCCCAAAGATACCCCCGGTAGGCCCCGGGCGACCGACGTCGGCGCTGGCGCCGAAGTCATAGCCCAGCGAGAGCGAGAGCCGGGAGCTGATGAGGAAGTCCAGTCCGATGGCTGCCCGGATGAGGTCGCTATCGTCACGAGTCTCGACCTCCAGGTCCAGCCGCTCGGGATCGCTATCGTTGAGCCCGGCACCGGTCCGGCGCGTCCACTGGAAGTAGGGCGCGATGTAGAGGGATACTGCCCGCCCCTCGCCGACCCGCCTCCGGTACGATGCTGTTCCCCCTACGGGCAGCTCGACGAGTCCGCCGCCGCTCCGCCAGGCCCCGCCAATCCCGGCAAAGAGCGCCGCGCCCAGGGACGACTCCGGCCCCGTCCAGCGAGTCCTGATGGGAACCGCCGCCCGTGCACCGACGCCGGTCGCCCGGTCGCCACCGCCATCCGGCGACACGGCTGCCAACCCGCCGGTGACCTGAAGACGGTTGGAGCCCGGCGTCCACGAACCGGCCAGGCCGACAACGGTGAACGCATCGCTCGAACCGTAGTTCGCCGCGGCTGCCAACCCCGGACTGGTGAAGGCATTCTGGAGCGTTGGCAGGCCGGGCATCTGGGCGGCCGCGGGCGCCACGCTCACAACCGACGCCAGTATGGCCAACAGTAGCGACTGGAATCGACGACCGGAGCAGCATGGGGAAGCTGAGGGCATGGCAGGCTGTTGCGGGTGACATCGATGCGTGACAGCAGACGCGGGTCATTGCAGACGACTCTTCGTCAGGGAGCGATCCGGCTACCGTGCGAGAATCGTGCACGCCGGCCGACGCTGAATCGATGGCAGTCAGCCCAGGGGTGACGGCAGCTCGCCCTGGCATGTGGGCCGGTTATCACAGGCCGACGCCATCGCGCTGACGGTGGCGACGGTGCCACGACCCGCGGCGCTGGAAAGTCAGGTCACCCCGCAAGCAGACCCGCCTGGCGTCAGGGTGACGTCCGCCTGGTAATCAGTTCCAGCACAGGTCGGGCCTCGTTCATGCTGAACTTGCCCTGTGCCTCGGATGCCGACAGGTACCTCACCAGCTCGATCGACTGGGGACTGATCGAGCGGAGGGCATCGGCACCGCCGGCCGGACGACCGTCCACGTAGACCAACGGCGCGGTGGTCGCCGCGCGACCGATGGCCCCCGCCGAGGAACGCAGCCAGGTGGGGCGAAGATTGCTGACGATGTCGTACAGGTTGGAGGCCGGTCGAGCTTCCAGCTCTGCACGGGATATCAGGTTGCGGTCATACGTACTGGCCCGGCCGCCCGTGCTCGCGCACGCCGTGGTGAGGGCGAGCAGGAACACGCCGGCCATGGTTCTGAAGGTCATGAATCAGCCTCCTCGAGGTTCAATTGCCGCCTTCGACTCGGGCGTCGGGGGGCAGCGCGCATAATCATTCCAGCATCGTACGAACGACGAGAGGGCAGACCCGAGCCGTGGGCCTGCCCTCTCATCTCAGTCAACTCGGGCGCGCCCGGTCGCTGCGCGCCTGGTCGACCATCACCTTGGCGGTGCTGGAACGCGGTCCACGAACCAGACCACCGCAGCCTTGGCGAAGGGCGCCGTCTGTGGTGCACGGCTTCCCACGACGGACGCCGGGAAGAGGTATGCCGACAGTGCACTCCCCGAGGCACGATAGCCGGCGGTGGCTCCGATGCCGTTGTCCGTCTGGGCAACACCGGCCGGCGCCTCCGTGGACCAGATAGTGGCCGGCGCGCCCGGAGCGTTGAACTGCGCCGTCACCGTTCCCAGCGCCCGCTGGGTGAAGGCGGTTGCCGAGAGCGGTCCGACACTTCCCACAGGATTCGTGTTGGCGCCACTCACCCAACTCAGCTCAGCGGCTGCGCCGGTGGCATTCACCCCGCGGATATGGATCTGGTTGGCCGACGAATCGGGCACGGCGTCCGGGATCACGTCGATCCGGGCGGTGCCGCCCTGAACGCTACCGGTGAGGAGCAGCGTGACGTCCTGACCTTCCACGATGTCGACGGTCTGCTCGATCAGCAGATCAAGTTGGTTGATGTCGTTGGTGGCTCGCCAGACGCGGATCGGGCGCGAGCCTGCCTGGGCCGGCATACGAATGCCAGCCTGGCGGAAATTGATGCCCAGCGCATAAGCCGACCACTGGACCTGGTCGATCATGCGGGCGTCCACCGGGCCCTCGTCGGCGAGGGCATTGATGAAGCGCACTCCGGCGAGCGCCGGTCGTGCATTGGATACAGGACCACCATCCACGGCACACGAGGCGAGCAACAACGCCGCCACTGGCAGTAGGTAACGAGAGAGACGCATGGAGAAGGCTCCAGTAGTGCCAAGAAGTTGTGAATTGTGACCGCCAATCACACAGCGGTCGAGGCATGCCACTCTATTGCTGTCCGGAAGGCGGCAAATCCGGTCCCTCACCCTGCGGACTGGAACCGCCAATAAGCTTCACTCCCAGAATTGCCACGGCCAACGCGGTCGTCGCGGCCAACCCGGCCAACCACGATCGCTTCCGATCCAGGCGACGTTCGCTACCCTGGGACACGAACACCCCGGGTATGCTCAGGTGCTCGCCCGACCACTGCTGCTCAGCCGTCTTGAGATATCTGACGGCCCGGACATCCAGTTGGTACACGGAATCACCAGTCGATCGCAACGTTCCCTCGACCTCATCGACGGCCGGGCCGATACTGTCAGCCAGCGCCGCGCGACCACGATCGTTCAGAACCAGCACCACCTTGGCCCCGACCGGCGTGTTGGAGTCGAGTGGAATGAGCTTGTAGCATGCCGCATTTAACATCGTCATGGCGACCAGCACCGCCGTACAACTCCGCCGTCCGTGGCCGGCTCTGATGCCGAACAGGGAGGCGTTCGGCGAGGGCTGTCGCCGCCGCTCACTCCCCGGCCCTGGGACCGGGGGGCGAGCAACGTGCTTCTGAGCGTGAATCACTCGATTCCTAGAAACCGTAGGTGCTGGGACCGGACGCCCACTCGGAGTTGTAGTACGGCAGAGTGCGCGCATTCATCTCCTGGTACGGCACCGGGTACATGGTCGCCGTTCCCTCGACCAGGTCGCCCCAGCCACGGCTATCGATGTACCACTGGCCGTAGCCGGTGTAGAGCGTTTCGAGGCGCTTCTCCCACTTCATCGCCTCCCAGAGCGTGCCGCACTCCACGACCCGGTTGCCGCCGGTGGGCGTCTGCGGGACACAGGAGAACGAACCGCCGCCCGGATGCTGCGGGGCCCGTGTTTCGCGAGTGGAACCTACCGGGAAGGGTGGCAGATTGTTGGCCACGCGCGAGTCGTTGATGAGCTGCACGGCGATCGCCGGACTGCCCGGATTCATGCGCATATCGGCCTCGGCACGGAGCATCGCCATCTCCGTGTTATCCATCAGGACCCACGGGCCGTTGGAAGCATTGGCCCGGTAACTGTAGAACCGCACGATGTCGTACGGCGACTGGCCCCACGCCTGACCCTGGGTATCGTCGCCCGGAGCGCGTACCCGGAAGTAGGTCGTCGGCATGCCATCAACCTCCACCCGCGAGTTCCAGGCGGCAATCTGGTCCGCACGGGTGGCTCCCTTGGGGAACCGGTCGTCTGGGGTGTGGAAGAGGAAGAAGGCACCAGGGTTGCCACCCACCTGCCGCGGCGCCGCGCTGAGATCAGAGAGCGGCGGAGCGATCCAGAGGCGGTAGGCGCCGCTGGTGTCGGCCATGCCCAGGTACATGGGCGTGACAGACGACCAGGTGGAGTTCACCAGCGCCTGGCTCAACCAGGGGTTGGTGAGGCCGGCCTGGCTGTTCAGGTCCAGAATGACGTCCGACCCGATGCCCAATGCGGCATCGGCAGCGACCTCGCTCCAGTTTACCGCCTGGCGCTCGGCCGGAGTACGGGCCACGCCGGCGCGCAGGCGCGCCTTGTACGAATGGACCAGCCTGATGAAGTCGGCCCGGTTCATTGCCGATCCACCCGGAGTGCGGAACCAGTCGTTCGGGATCGACATCGTCGCCGCGGCCGGAGCATTAGCCATCACCAGCGCGGAATCGAGGAACTGCAGGGCAGCGGCGTTCGCGTCGGCGTAGGAGACCAGCTCCGGAATGTCTGTCGGCTCGAGCGACGGAGACGGCACGGAAGCCTGGTCATAGGTGAGTGACACGTTACCCACGGCAACGCCGAGCACGAACCAACCCCAGGCACGTGCGCGGGCGTCAGCCATCGGCGTGCCGAGGCTTCCGCCATTGGCGATGAAGTTGTCCAGCGCCCTGATGCCGTTGGCCGCGTTGCGCCCATAACGCTGTAGCAACTGGAAGTCCCGACGGTTTTCCGTCTCCGTCTGACCACCCGGTCCGTTGTCGATCTCCGTGCGCGGAATGGCGCTGCGCTGAGCCATGCCGAAGTTGGCGACGGTGGCGTAACTCTCGCCAGCCATGGTCAGCAAGGCGGGCGTGAGGGAACTACTGGAGCCGTTCGTCGCCGAATGAATCTGCTGGAACGATGAACGGAACAGCCCTTCGATGCCGTCGGCGGTGGAAAGGATCAGCGCGACGTCCGGTTGGGTCTTGTTCTGTACGCTGAGCGGGTCACTGCACCCGGACAGCGCGCCGGCCGCCAGCAAGGCGAACGGAATATATCGCAGTCGCATCAAAAGCCCTCTGATGTAGGGGTGCCGTGACCGCCCGTCAGGGCGGTCACGCGCACCGTCATTCGTCTGGAGCGCCAGAACTCAGAACGAGGTGGAGAACTGGACCGTTACAGTACGAAGATTCGGGAAGGTGAAGTAGTCGATGCCGTTCAGGGCCGCCGAGCTCAACTGGCCACCGCCGCGACCTACTTCCGGATCGTAACCGCGATACTTCGTCGATGTCAGCAAATTGCGCCCGACCAATCCCAGCGTCCAGTTACCGGAGCCGGCGATCGCACCGACGTTGTATGACACGGACACTTCGCGAAGACGAATGAAGCTGGCGTCCTCGACCGAGTCGTCGGTGGGGCCGAGCACGTCGTAGAGCCCGCCGATACCGGAGGCGTGGCCACCGATTCCGGGGCCGACACGCCAGTAGTAACCAAGCGGCTTGACGAGCCCGATATCCTTTCCGCCCTGGTCGGTGTTACCCGACATGAAGTCGCCCTGCGCCCAGTGGAAGCCCTCGTTCCAGACATCGCGGCCGAAGACACCATCGAGCAGGCCGTACGCGGTGAACCGCTTCCACGACAGGTTGGACGACAGACCCAGGTGATAGTCCGGCGTGGAGACACCGATCGGCCGGATGAGAGGAGCGTCCTCGTCGTCGCGACGAACGATCGGAAGACCCCAGTTCACGCGATGACCCCAGGGAGCATCGGCGGCTGGAAGCTGAGCCTGGTAGTAGTTGCTCGTGACACCCTCGGTGAGGGGCTTGCCGCCCGTCCAGACGAGGAAGCCATCGTTGTTCTTCTGGAAGTTCGATGTCGGCGTTCCGCAGCTCGAGCCGAAGTTGCCCGGTAGCTGGTCGCACTCGCGCAGGAAGGACCGGCCATAGATGGTTCCGAGCCGCTCACCCTCCTGGACGTAGTACATCGACTCGGCACCCTGCGGTCCACCCGGGAGGGTGTATGCCGGTACATCGAGCTTGGTGATCGTGGCCCGGTTGCGGTCGTAGATCAGGCGTGTGCTCCAGTTGAGACCGGGGCGACGGATGATCGGAAGCTCCAGGCTTGCCTCCCACGTCTTGTTCTCCAGCTCACCAGCGTTCCGCCACTGACTGGCGAAGCCGGATGCGGCCGGCGCCGGTACCTGGAGGATCTGATCCTTGGCCAGCGATTGGGCGTACGTCACGCTGAGCGCCACACGACCGAACAACTCGGTGTCCAGACCGAGCTCGGTCTCCGTGATCAGCTCGGGACGGAGCTCCTTGTTACCCAGAGTGGCCGGGTTGAGCGTTCCACCGGTACCGATGGAATAGGTCTCGTACTGCGCGGCGAAGTTGGGGCGGTTGCCGGCCTTGCCGACGGAACCGCGGAGCTTCATCATGCTCACGGCGTCCGGCGCGGGCCACCAGCCCTCCTCGGACGCGATCCATGTCGCGGCAACGCGCGGGAAGGTGTGCCAGCGCTGGTTCTCACCGAACAGCGACGACCCCTCCTGGCGAAGCGAGAAGAGCAGGATGTAGCGATCCAGGAAGTCCAGGTCCACGCCGCCGAAGATGGACTGCGAACGGATGGAGCTGTTTCCGGAGCTGACGTCCTGGTTCTGGCTCACCGTATTGAGCGTCGCCAGTCCGGGGACGGCCAGGTTCTGGCCGCTCGCGCCGATGCTCGTGTTGTCCTGCTGATCGTACAGGTAGCGCAGGCTGAATGTGGTGTTCACCCAGTTGGCCAGATGGGGCTTGGCCACCGCGCCGAGCTGCGAGTTGAATGAACGGCGATCCCACGATCCTTCACTCCGATAGCCGCTGGCCGTCGTCGGGTTTGCCGTCGTGCTGCGGTAACCACGATCCGTCTGGTAGTACTGGTTACCCAGCGACCGATCGTAGCCGACGTCAGCCGACACGTCCAGCCACTCCAGCGGGCTGTACTTGAGCGTTCCGCTGGTGATGTAGCGCGAGGTCTTCCCGTTCTGCCCCTGATTCTCGAAGGCGTAGAGCGGGTTGAAGTTCTGGTCGCCCTGGTTCAGCGGATTGGAGCGGATGTAGAGGCGCCCCTGCGAGTCGCGCGTACCCTGCTGCACGAACGCGGGCTGCCGCGACAGCCGGAAGAAGGCGGCGCCGCCATCGGACTCGAAGCCGCCCTCCTCCAGTTGGCTGTAGTAGCTGTTGACCATGAGGGTCACCTGATTGCCGAACTTCTGGTCCAGGTTCAGGCGACCGGTCATGCGGTTCATTCCGCCCAGGTAGCGGAAACCGCCTTCCTGGTCGGTGTAGCTGGCGCTGGCGAAGAAGCCGGTCGTTCCCACGCGGCCGCGCATGTCGCCATTGAGCGTCAGGAAGGGCGAGGCGGTGGTAGCCTGACCGACCTGGTCGTACTGGGTAGGCCAGGTGTTGGCCGAGAAGATTCCCGCCAGCTCGCGATTGCTACGAACGGACGAGACGCCGGCGTCGTAGAGGAACTGCTGCGGAGCGATGGAATGGGGCGTCGGGACGTCGTTGACGCGGCGGCGCTCGGCATCCATATCGATGTAACGGGCGCAGTTCGAGCCACCGGAGACGACGTTGGCGCAGTACATCTGCCCCGACGCGTCCATGGGCAGCCAGTGGTTCTTGGCGATGCTGAACGAGCGCGGAATCGCACTCTGGCCGTACTCGCTACGGATGTTGAACTTGATGCCGTCGTTGCCCGACGAGCCCGACTTGGTGGTGATGTTGATGACGCCACCGCCGGCGCGCGCGCCATAGAGCGAGGCCGCAGCGGCACCCTTCACCACCTCGATGTTCTCGATGTCGCTCGGGTTGATATCCGGAAGATCACCCTGGAGCAGCAGACCGTCCACGATGTAGAGCGGGCCCTGGCCACGGCCACTGGCGTTGATGGAGCTCGGACCACGAAGCACCACGGCCGGCGCCGCACCCGGACGACCACTCGCCGAGACGATGTTGGCGCCGGGCACCTTGCCCTGTAGCTGGCTGATCGGGTTGGCACCCTGCACCGGCATCATTGCCGAGTCGACACGGGTGACGGCGAACGGGACCTTGATGGCCTCGGTGGCCGTCGACACTCCCGTCACGATCATCTCACCCAGCCGCAGGACATCCGCGCGGAGCTGGAAGTTCACCGTCTGCACGCCCGGTGTGACCGTGATGTTCTGGTGGGTAGGGCTGAAACCCACGGAACGCACGCGCAGGGCAACCACCTGGCCGCTCACGCGCGCTGCTGGAATCGTGAGCGTGTAATCGCCGGCCTGATTGGTGCCGACGGAGAGATTGAGTTCGGTCACATACACGTTTGCCCCCATCAGGGGCTGGCCCTGATCGGAGGTCACGCGGCCATTGATCACCGCGTTCTGCGCCTGCGCCTGCGCCGACAGCCCGACTGTCATGGCGAGGACGAAGAGCGCTCGCGGCCCTCGAAGAGAACGCATCATGTTCGGTATCTCACTCCTTCACTGGACTGTGATTCGCGTCGACAGCTACCGCGACGCGGCGACCATCGGCTTGCCTGCCTGACGAGTGACATCTCAACAATCGGCCTCCTTGGAAACTCAGGTGAAGCGACTCGCGCCCGGTACGCGTCGGGCGCACTGAGCCTTGTCCACTGACCTGAAAAGGCCGGCGGACAGCGGGAAGAGCGGATTTCGAACTGCGTTCATCCAGCGACGGCTTGCTGGCCGCCTGACGCCGGTTGCTCCGCACGTGTCCCAGCACGTCCAGGGAAAAGGAAGGCTGCGGTCACGACAGGCAGGTGCCTGACAGTACAGGCGACAGTGCCAGATGTACTGGCACAGACCGCCTGCCAGGCTCCAGCGCGGAGCCGGATGACTGATGAGATCGCAGACATAGTAGGACATCAGCACGATTTCGGCAAGTCATGGAATTATGGCCCCGGTGTGAGCGATTTGACATTCTCGTTCGGAAGGTGTAACAAGGAGAACCCCCTGGAACGGGCAACGCAGCCACCCCAGCCCCTTCGACTTCCATGTCACTGCATAGCCGCATCCTGCCCGTTCTCGCCCTGCTGGCGTTGGCGGGCTGCGCCCGGAGCGCACAGTCCGGCCGCGGTGCTACGCCTTCTGCCCCGTCGGCTGCGCGCTCCGCAGACGCGACCGGCGTCCGCTGGACCGGGAACCTGACTCCCACCCAGCAGAGAAGTGGGGGCATGGGACCTCGGTCCCAGTCGCGCGCCTTTGGCACCGTCACTCTCGAGGCGCTTCCGGGCGGCTCCCGCAGCAGGGCCCGGATCACTGTGTCCGGCTCCGCCCAGTCGGTGTCCCTGCCCTGGGCCATACTCCCCGGGCAGTGCGGGACGGGGAGCCTGCCACTGATGAACGTGAACTCCTTCCAGGTCATCGAGGTGGGGTCCAACGGCCGCGGCGACCTCACTACCGAGATCCCGCTCATGCTCCCCACCGAAGGCAGCTATCACGTGAACGTCTACTGGCCGGGCGGGCAGCAGATCGACGAGGTCATGACCTGCGCCAATCTCAAGCGCGGCTGAAGGCCCGCGGCGCATGCTGCCAGGTGGAGAACAGGCGCAGCAGGACGAATTCAGGGGGAGCCGGTAGTCGCTGGCTCCCCCTCGTCGTCCGTGGACCGCGGCCCCCCCTGACCACTGACATCGGTACAGCCAGAAGAGGCGCACCGGCCCGCGCCAGTACGCCTCTTCTGTCTCGATGTGGCCTGAACCGCAGCGAACGTCGCCGGGCTACCAGCCGGGCCCGATTACCAGTTGGCTCGCTGGATTCCGCCAGCGCCGCGCGCCCGTCGGGCACTGTGGAACTCGATGATCCTGCCGCTCGGCGCGGCGATGCGCATATCCGGCTTGCCCACGCCACCGAAGGTGTAGATCGGCATGCTCATCGCCTCCAGTTGACCGGCGGGAATGGGCAGGTGACGGAAGGTGCCCGGCTGCAGGTCGTCCGTCCGGCGGCGATCGAAGAGCTCGATTCCACCAGCATTGATGGTCTCGATGTGCCGCTCGTAGAGGATCTTGGCAAGCAGTTCGGCCGCGCCGTCAGCCGCCGTTGCCGGCGGCAGGCCGCCGCGACCGACGCGGGTCTTGTTGACGAGGGTGGCCGCCCGCGCCAGATCACCACCGGTGCGCACCAGCGCCTCGGCGATCATCAGGTCGTTCTCGGCCATCAGTACGTAAGGTACCGGTCCCTCCAGCGATGTCGGGCTCTCCCAGTTGTAGCTCTTGTAACGCGCGTGGTACCAGGGGCTCTGCATCCAGATGCCGCGCGACGCCTGACCGGTCACCTTGTTCAGGAACACGAAATCGGCGTCCTCGTCATCCACGGACTTGCCCATCCGTGCATCGGGCGAGTTGGGGTTGGCGGGGACGATCGTGCCGTCGAACTTGGCTGGCTGCGTCGGGTCCATCTCGTGGATGACGCGCATATCCACGCGCAGCCAACTGGCCAGGTTGCCGTAGGCGTTGTTCAGCGAGTACCAGTTGGTGCCGCCATCGCCAACGATACTCAGGTCGAACGGATTGCTGCCGGTGCTGATCCCCTTCTCGGCGTACGCCAGCACCTTGCCCCAGTTCAGCGCCTCAGTCTCGGCCTTGGTACGCGCATTCAGCACCATGGTACGCGCGGCCATGGTGTTGGCGATCTGGTTGAGCGTACCGCTGGTGAGAGTCACACCGTCGATCGGGATGACCGAGCTCTCGTACTCGTCCGACTTGCCGTTGGTGAGGGCTATGAGCGCGTCCCACTTGGACATCGCCGCGGCAGCAACCTCGGTGTACGGCACCAGCGCCGGCGGTGCTGTTTCGGGATCCATCGTCTCATCCACCACGAACGCCTGGTCAAAGATCCAGGCCAGGTTGGTGAGCGATCCGGCCTGCGCCAGGAGCGCCACGGCGGCGTACTTGTCTGTCTCGGCCTTACCGCCGGCAAGCTGCACGCCGCTGGCGAAGGCGCGGAGGGCGTCGTTCGCGGCGCCGAGGGCGCCGTAGTTGTCGGCCCACGGCGTCGCCGCCACATCGCGGTCGCCACCGGCAGAGTTGTTCTCGTACGGGATGCGCGGTTCCAGGTTGTTGAAGCGCATGCCGAAGTTGCCGAAGTTGGCCGTCAGCACGTCGGCCGTAACGGCGAGCCCCATGTATGCGCCCTCGCCATTGGTGCTGGCGAGGTACCACGAGTTGACCGACGAGATTGCGACGCTCTTGACGTCATTCGGTGACGCCAGAGCCCGCTCGATATCGGGATTGTTCGGGTTCGTGACTTCAAGATCGGCGCAGGCGCTGCCTAGGAGTAGCGCCGCCGAGCCGACCAGAACCCCGAGGGTCTTGGTTCGAATCATTTGTCAGATTGCTCCGTCGTGGCGTTAGAAGCTCAGCTCTACCTGGGCGGTTATGGTCCGGAACTGAGGATACCGGAATCCGTCGATCTTGAAGTTGAAGTCGTTGCCGGACGTCACTTCCGGGTCGAAGCCGGAGTAGCTCGTCCACGTGTACAGGTTGCGGCCGATGAGCGCGATCTTGGCGCCGCGCGCGATGCGGTCGAGCGACAACTTCTGCAACATGGACGGCGTGAGCGAATAGGCGAGGGAGAGTTCGCGCAACTTCACGAACGAGCCATCCTCGACAAAGTAGTCGCTGCCCACCAGGCCGTTGTAGAGGCCGGCTGAGAAGAAGGCAACCGGGATCGGATCGGCCTTGCCGAACTGATCGATGTCACCGTGGCGCTCGTCCTGGAACATCCACTGCTTGGTGAAGTTGTAGATGTCACCACCCTTCACTCCGTCGAACAGGACATAGAGGTTGAGTCCCTTGTAACGGAGGTTGTTGGCCCAACCGAATGAGAAGTCGGGGTTCACGTCTCCGATCTTGAACTGGTTGTCGCCCGCGGCATCCACGTACTTGATCGGCATCTCGTTGGGCTGACCACGCTTGGCCATCTCCACCAGCAGCCCGACGGGATTCACCACGTAGTCGGACTCGACGGCATTGGCGTAAGCCGGGTTCTCCTTCAACTCGGCAAAGCTGCGCACCCACCTGGCGCCGTAGATGATGCCCAGCGGCTCACCAGACTTGTAATAGAAGACGTCCTGTCCCTGGCCGCCGGCATTCACACGGAACGGCGCGCGATCCATGCGCGTGATCCGCTGCGTCGTGTGGTCACCGGTCAGGGTGAAGTTGTAGCTGAAGTCGGTGCCGTCGTAGACTCGCGTGTTGAGCGACAACTCGGTGGTCTTGGACTCAACGTCGGCGGCGTTCTGGATCTGTGTGGTGAAGCCGCCGGACTGCGCCGCGACGAGCGGTACCTGCAGGAATGCACCCTCGGTGACCCGGTTGGCTCGCACTACCTCGAAGTCGAAGCGATCCAGGAACTGGATGTTGACGCCGTACTCGTCCTCAGTCTGTATGGCCGGCTTGAGGTTCTTGTTGCCGAGCTGACTCTTGCTGAACTGGCCGTTGGCGAGGTCGTACGTCTCGTACTGGTTGTAGAAGTTCGGGCGGAGGCCGGCGGTACCGCGAGCGGCGCGGAGTTTCAGTTCCTGCACTCCGGGAATGTCGAAGTCCTGGCTGATGCGGTAGGCACCGGCCACCCGGTAGAAGTTCTGCCACCGCTCGTTCGGTCCGAAGAGCGACGAGCCGTCGCGCCGCCAGAGCAGGTCCACGATGTAGCGGTCACGCAGGTCGAACGATTGAGCCACGAAGTAGTCGATCGTCCGCTGGTCCGTGATACCTGAATTGATCGACGACTGGTTCGGGTCCACAGCCGCCAGGTCCGGCACGTCGTTCACCACCAGCTTGCTGCCGCTGGCGCGGATGAGCGTGTTCTCCTGCAACTCCACCAGGTATGCGAGGCGTGTGGTGGACTGCAACTGGTCGAAGAACATCTTCGACGCCGTCGCATTGAGCTGGGTGTTCTGCGAGACGTTGTTGTCGGTACCGTAGGCCAGCGAACCGTTGCCTGGGGTACCGCCGCTGGTCAGATAGCCGCGGAAGTTGTACGTACGCGTACGCTCATTGAGACGGTCCGTGCCGTAGGAAGCCTCGAGGCGCAGCCAGTCGGTGGGGCGGTAACGCGCCACGGCCGAGCCGAGCATGCGCTCACGCCGGAGCGTGTAGTCGCTGTTGGCCAGCGAATAGAGCGGGTTGCCGCGGTCGCTCGGGTCGTGCGGGATGTTCGTGTAGTACTTGGCGCTGTCCGGTCCGAACGGCTCGTAGAGGTCCACCGTGGGCGGGGCCTGGAGAAGGGCGAACCAGCCGCTGCTGCTCGTCGGGCTGTAGTCGTTGTTGTTGAGCCCGTAGCTGACACTCATCGACAGGTCGGCCTTGGCGCCGAGGCCCTGGTCCACGTTCAGGCGGAAGGTGCGCCGATACTGACCGCTGGTCAGGGGCAGCACGCCCTGGTTGTGGTCCATGGTGTACGACGAGTGGAGGTTGGTGTTCCCCCGCCGCAGGCCAAGCTGCATGTTGGAGCTGTAGAAGGTGCCGTCGTTGATCCACGTCTTGAGCTGGTTGCGATAGCGATTCGGACCGGTGCTGGGGAACGGGTTGTTGGCCACACCGTCCGCCTTGGGAATCCATTCGCCATTAGGCTTGGTCGCTATCTCGGTGCCGTCCAGTTGATACTGGTGATGCTGGTTGAGCGGCACGTAGTGGTTCAGCCCGCTCTGTCCGTACTCGCCGCGGGCGGTGAACTGGACCTCATTCTCGGGAATGTTCTGTCCGCGCTTGGTGGTGATGTTGACCACGCCGTTGGCGGCGTCGGAACCGTAGAAGGCCGACGCGGCAGCGCCCTTCAACACCTCCACCGAGGCGATGTCGTTGGCGTCGATGTCGGCGATGGAGTTCTGCGTGATCACGCCATCCACGATGATCAGTGGAGAGCTGGCACCGACGGTGAGGCTGGTGGAGCCGCGGAGGCGGATCGTCGGCGTGCTGCCGGGATTACCGGTACCTACCGCAACGCGCACGCCCGACACCTTGCCGGCCAGCGCCGCCACCGGCGAGCTGGCCGGAACCTCCTTCAACTGGTCCTCCGAGACACGCCCGACCGAGAAGGCGAGTTTCTTGGCCGAGGTTGCCTCGGCGACTCCGGTCACGACCAGCTCCTCGAGACGGAAGGGATCGGCCTTGAGCTGGAAGTCCTGGGTCTGCGGTCCGGGCGTGAGTTGAATGCTGCGGACCGATGGTGTGAAGCCGATGAAGCGGACCGACAGACGCACGGTCTGGCCGGTCGCCTGCGCCGCCGGGACCGACAGGGTGTAGCTGCCGGTAGCGCCAGTGGTGGTCCCCGCGTTCACCTCCTCGATGAACACATTGGCGCCGGTTATCGCAACTCCTGATTCGTTCGTCACCCGGCCGGTGATCGTCGCGGCCTGCGCCCACGCAGTCGCCGATCCTGCGACAGTCAACGTGAGTGCGGTGAGTAGCGCTCGCACGCCTGTTCGCGAACGTGCCATAATCATCATATCCATCCTCGTGTGAGAGTAGGACTCTGGCAACCCGACCCGATCTGCCTTCCACGCCATCAGCATGGCGAACCGCCCGTTCACGGTTGATGGTCGTTGACGTCTCAGTTGCGAGCATGGCAGACTCGGCCGGATAGCTGCGGGAACACACAACCTCAGCGGCCAGACATCGCAGCCTGAGGCTGCGAAGATCAGTCGCAAGGAAGATGTAAACAACATGTGACTGGGTTGTCTCTGGCGCAAGAAGCAGATTCCGCCCTCCGCACTCCGGGGTGGCCCGGTCAGAACGCCCTGCTCAGGAGGACAGCGGCGGGCGGCGGGGCGTGCTGTCGGGCGCTGGCTGGTCGGCCGGATCACCGGACACTCCGAACACGACCGGCAGCCTCTCCAGTTGACGAACCGGTCGGCCGGCAAGTCGGGCGGGGCTGAAGTGCGCGCTGAGCAGGGCGGTGAGCACCGCTTCATCGAACCGGGAGTCGGTCGAGGAGACGATTCGCGTACTGCCAGGCTCGATCTCGCCAAGCGTGTCGACGATGAACTCGACCGTCACACGACCGCCAATTCCAGACCGGTGGAGCTGATCGGGGAAGGCCGGTGCGAAGCTTCCCGAATCGACACTGACACGCACGTCGACGTCGGCGGCCGTCAGCACGTCACCGCGCGCCACGAGCCCTTCCAGGTTCTGCGACACTCCCTTGGGTGGGTCCGCTGATTGTCGCGGCGACCGCGGTCGCTGGGATGTCGGGTGCGTCCAGACAGCAATCACGCCGCACCGCTCCAGCATTCGCGGCCCGATGAATTCCGGCGGCACGGAAGTGAGTCCACTGTAGACCTCTATTCCTTCCAGACTGCTAAGCTCGAGCATGTCGACGTCGAACTCCCCTGCCGTTGCCGGAAAGCCATCCAGGAAGACCAGCGGAGGGCAGCGCGAACCGCGAAGGCGCACGGCCTTGGAAAGGTTGCCCAGCGCGCCGATCCTGATCCCAGGCACCTCGGCGCGCAGGATGTCGGTGAAGGAGGACGAGGCAGAGGCAACGATCCGTTCGCGCCCTATGAAGCGCCCTATTCCCCTTGCCTGACGCGCATAGAAACCCTCCAACCGAGCGTCGTAAACCTCGCGTCGTTCGGTGACGATCACCGGTGCCAGTCCCTGGACGCTGACGTCGAGTCGGATGGCCAGGGTGGTCGGAACGCCGTCCTGGATGTTGAGCGCTGAGGTGTCCGGGAAGTAACCGATGCGTCTGACCACCAACCGGGCCGCTCCGGCCGGGACGGGGGCGAAACGGAAGTATCCAAGGGAATCGCTGGCCGCGATCCGCACCCCACCTTCCCGCGTCGCCAGCTCCAACCTGGCGCCGGCCAACCCGACGCCTGCCGAGTCCCGGACCGCGCCCGAAACGCGTCCCATGGGCTGCTGCGCGCGGATCAAGGCCGGGTGGGCAGTCAGAGGCAGCAGAAAGGCGCCGACAGTCGCGACGAACATCAGTCGCGTCCGGGGAGGCCTACATCTCCACTCCTTAGCTGTCTTCAGGGAGCGCATTGCCCGGGCCCTCGCCAATGACTTCCAACCAACCCGCCAGCCCCGGATACCCTGGCTGGAGCCGCGCCAGCCGTGCAGCGGTCGAACGCGCCCGCGGCAGGTCGCGCGCCAGGCCATAAGCCAGCGAGAGCTGATAGAGCGCTTCCGGTCGCAACGAGTCGAGCTGCACCGACTGCTCCAGTAACTCTATGCCGCGAGCCAGGTCCCGCCGCTGCAGTGCCAGCACGCCCAACTGGAAAGCTACATCGGCGGACGGCGATGACGCCATCCGCGCACGCAACGCCTCCTCCGATTGCCCCTCGCGTTCCGCGGCCGCCAGGGCACGGGCGAGCAACTGCCTGGGGGCGGCGGCCACCGGTGCCTCCCGCACCAATCCCCGATACTCGGCGGCAGCGCTGTCCGGAGCTCCCATTGCCTCATAGTGGGCACCCAGCCTCAGCTTTGCCTCTGCCCAGCCCATCCCACCGCGCGACACCAGCAGGGCCAGGCTATCCGTCAGCCCTTGTGGGCGGTAGCTCCCGCGATAGTCGAGTTGTTTCTCGACAGGCACGAATGGCCAGCGTGTGAGGAGCGTACGCCGGGCGTGGTGGGCAATCAGCTCGTCCAGCTCCGTGAGGGCCCGACCATCCTCGTACTCCGACCACGGTCGCAGCCGCCCGGGCCGTGCCTCATGATCCAGAAATCGAGCCTGCTGGATGGCATCGAAGAAGGTCCGCGCGATGAGCGAATAACCGCGTGCATTGGGATGCACATGTTCCAGGAAGAGCTCATTACCGGGCGAGCCGGCGGGCGACGCCGCAGCGAACGCCTCGGCCACTGGCACGTAGATCGCCCCGGTGCGCCGTGCGACCGCACGGACCACTGAATCGAGCGCGCCTGGCGCGCGGAAGCGCACCACATCGAGGTCGCGGGCGCGGGCGAAACCGTCGCGTGCCGCGGCGCTGTCGCCGTCGGCGAACGCCTGTTGCGCCGCCAGGTAGACTTCTCGCGCACCCGCAGGCTGGTCATTGGTCGGAGCCGCCAGCGGTGGCAGGTCACGCTCGTTGCTCGCCACACTGGCCACGAACACCGTCACTCCGCTGGAGCGAAGCCGGGCGACGATGCGCTCCAGGTTGCCGGAAAACTGGGAGAGACCGGCAAGGTAGCTCTCGCCGCCCAGCGGTATCTGCTGGTCGCGAGCCAGCACCTCCATGAGGCTCGCGGCGCCCTCGCCCCCTGACGCCGCCCCAGCGGCCGCCTGCTGGCGAAGACTGGCCACGCCGTCGCGCAGGGCGAGAAAGGTCCTCAGTCCGAGCAGTCGCAGGTAGACGCGCACCAGTGCTGGTTGAGCCGCGCCGCCGCCGACGGACGACGCCACTCCCAGTGCGCCGTAGTATTCGTTGTGGCCAGCGTAGATGAGCACCGCATCGGGATGCGCCGCAACCACCTCGTCGCTCAGGTCCTGCATGGTGTAGCTGTTCGTCGCCGCGATCGCCAAGTTGACTACCTCCACCGAGTCGCCGGGAAGGACGTCGCGCAACGCATCGCGGAGCTGCCGCGAGAAGCTGCCGTTGGCCGGGTAAGGGAAACCGGCCGCTGCAGACTCTCCGAGGACGAAGACCCGAAAGGCGTTGGCAGGGCGCTCGGCGGCGAACAGCTCGGTTGTCGGCGCTGGCGGATTCTTCTCGCTGGCGAAGTAGCGCCGCGCCACCTTCGGATTTGCCATCAGGTAGCGGCCGTCACCTTCCGGCGCCTGTACGAACAATGGCAATCCGCCGTCCCGGTCGAACAGGCGCAACCCGGCTTCCAGCGCGAGCCATAGCACCACTGGCACCAGCAACGTGACCACCAGATAGAGCACATGCCTGGTTCGCGAGAGCGGGCGCGGGTCGGTGGACTCCGCCGGCCGTCCCGCTGCCCGGCGCCCCTGTCTCGAACGCTGCGGTTTCGTCTTCTCCCCGCGCCGCCGCCCGCCCGTCGCCCTACCGCGCGAACCGCTCAAAAGATGGAGTAGATGAAGGGAGCGAGCGCAGATCCCTGAACAGCGGCAAGGATGGCCCCGGCCGTGACGAGCGCCACGACTATCGGAAGCAGCCAGAGCTTCTTCCGTGCGCGCATGAAGGCCCAGAGTTCGCGCGCCACGTCAAGCACACCCATTCGCGGTTCTCCTAGAACTGGCGTTCCATCGAGCGACACTCCTCGCCGGAATCAGGCGTGGGGCGTCGCACCCAATAGCTGCTCGCCTGGGCGTCGCGCTCCAGAGGGCTGCGACCGAATGTGCGACGCATCCATCCGGTGGGCGTGAGCACCGCCAGGTAGAGCACTGTATAGAAAGCTGGCGTGGTTACCCGCGACAACGCCACCCCCAACGCCATCCAGCCACGCTGTACGGGTCGCAGACGGGTGGGCAACAGCAAGCCAGCCATCAGCGCCCCGGCGCCAATGACCATGAAGATCAGCGCCGGCTGCGTCCGGCCCCGCCAGTAGAACAGCGCCCCGAGCACTGAAAAGCCGACGGCCAGGGTAACGCCAAACCGTCGCCCTTCGGCTGCGGTCAGTCCAGTGGTATCGCCTGGCGCCATCGCTCCTCGCTCAGCGTGGGTTGTGCGGCGCGCTCCACCAGGAAGGGAGGTATCGCCAGGTAATCCAGGTTCGTGCGCATCATGCACGCATAGGCGTCGGCGGGGGTACAGACCACGGGCTCGCCGCGGACATTGAAGGAGGTATTGACCAGCACCGCACAGCCTGTGATCTCCGCGAACGCGCGCAGCACCGAGTACAACCCTGGAGATCGTTCGGCGCTCACCGTCTGAACGCGGGCGGAATGATCCAGGTGTGTGACGGCAGGAATGTCGGAACGCGGTTCGTTCAGGCGGTCTATCCCCCAGCGCCTCGCCGCCGCCGCCGTCGCTCCGCCGCCCGTCTGTGCCGATCCTGCAGTCGAAGCGGTTGCGACCTCCGGCGTCACCCGGCGCCGCGGTTGCACGGGGAGCACGAGCAGCATGTAGGGCGACTCGACTCCCGGCGGAAGCACGAAATACTCCGACGCCCGTTCGGCCAGAACGCTCGGTGCAAAGGGCCGGAATCCCTCCCGGAACTTGATCTTCAGGTTAAGCGTCGCCTGCATTCGTGGATCCCGCGCATCGGCGAGGATACTGCGGCCGCCGAGTGCTCGTGGACCGAACTCCATCGCGCCGCTGAACCAGCCCACCACCTTGCCCTGGGCCAGTAGTTCGGCGGCCCGGCGCGCCACGTCGTCACCGTCCAGTCGCTCATAGCGTGCCCCTTCGGCGACAAGCGCTTCCTCCACCTGCTGCGCAGTGAACTCCGGCCCCAGCAGCGCCCCGCGCATTCCGTCGTCCGGCTCGTTCACTATTCGTTCGCCCTTGAACCAGCGGTGCCAGACCAGCAGCGCGGCACCCAGCGCACCGCCGGCATCGCCGGCCGCCGGCTGGACCCAGAGGCGATCCACCACCCGCTCGCGGAGCAGACGGCCATTGGCGACCGCATTCAGCGCCACCCCACCAGCCAGGCAGAGCGAGTCGAGCCCGGTCGTGTGGCGCGCATGTCGAGCCATCCGCATCACGACTTCCTCGGTCACCTCCTGGACCGATCGGGCCAGGTCCATCTCCCTCTGGGTGAGTGGGCTCTCCGGCGCGCGGGGCGGGCCGTCGAACAGCGCGCTGAAGGCGTCGTTGGTCATCGTCAACCCGCCCAGATAGTCGAAGTAGCGCTGGTCCAGGGTGAATGAACCGTCCTCACGAAGATCCATCAGGTGATCCCGGATCACGCTGACGTATCGCGGCTCGCCATAGGGCGCGAGTCCCATCAGCTTGTACTCGCCCGAGTTGACCCTGAAGCCGGCGTGGTAGGTGAAGGCCGAGTAGAGGAGGCCGAGCGAGTCGGGCCAGTGGAGTTCGTGCGTCAGTTCGAGCGTGCGCCCGCGGCCAATCCCGATGGACGCCGTGGCCCATTCCCCCACGCCGTCAATGGTCAGGATCGCCGATTCCCGGAACGGTGATGGAAAGAAGGCGCTCGCCGCGTGGGACTCGTGGTGCTCACACCAGAGCAGCTTTCCCTGGTATCCGCCCAGGCCCTGTCGAATCTCTCGTTCCAGGAAGAGACGGCTGTGCCCCCACAGCGGGCCGGCCTTGAGGAAGGAGCGCAGACCCCGGGGAGCCAGCCAGAGGTATGTCTCCAGCAGCCGGTCCAGCTTGAGCAACGGCTTGTCGTAGAACGCCACGGCCGCCAGTTCGCCGATGCCGATGCCGCCACGCTCCAGGCAGAATGCCGCGGCGTTGGCGGGAAAGCGCTCGTCGCCCTTCACCCGCGTGAAGCGCTCCTCCTGGGCAGCCGCCACGATCACGCCATCGCGCACGAGGCAGGCGGCACTATCGTGATAGAAGGCGGAGATACCGAGAATATGGGTGGGTGGCACGGCGGCTGAGCGGGGGATGGACGGGTCGGGCGGGGCCGGCCGGCTCCCGAGAGCGTTGATGGAGCGCTCGAGGACGAGCCCCCAGGACCGCGGAACGGCGCCGCTGGCATCGTACCGACCGGCAGCCGGTGGTGCAATGGCAACCTCCCCGTACGAAGATGGCGGAGATACCTGTGAGAGGGATCTCCGCCATTCGCCCGTCGTGCGTTGATTCGGGCCCGATCGTTCGCCAGCCCGCGGTCAATCACCCATTGCCGCGGCGGTAGTCCTACTCCGCGTCGCCCGACCGTTCGGTCACCACTCGCACCCGGTCGTCGGCAACCTGAAGGAAGCCACCGTCCACGGCGAACTCCCGCCCCGCACCGCCGTCCACCCCGCGCAGCCGCAACATACCGCGACCGAGCAGGGTCATCATCGGCGCGTGGCCGGTGAGGATTCCCACCTCGCCATCGAAGGCGGGGGCGACCAGCGACTCCACCGTTCCCTCGAACAGCGTCCGCTCCGGCGAGATAACCTGGATCGTCAACATCGTCCCGTTCAGGAAGCAGCGAGGCGATCGGCGTTGGCGATCACGTCATCGATCCCGCCCGCCATGAAGAATGCCTGCTCCGGCAGGTGGTCGTAGTCGCCAGCCACCAGCTTCTCGAAGCTGGAGATTGTCTCCTCCAGCTTCACGTACTTGCCGGGGATGTTCGTGAACTGCTCGGCGACCGCGAACGGCTGCGACATGAAGCGCTGCACACGGCGGGCGCGCGAGACGATCTTCTTGTCGTCTTCCGACAGTTCGTCCATGCCCAGGATGGCGATGATGTCCTGCAGCTCCTTGTAGCGCTGGAGAATGCGCTGGACTTCCGTGGCCACCTTGTAATGGCGCTCGCCAATGAACTGTGCATCCAGGATGCGCGACGTCGACGCCAGCGGATCGACGGCCGGGTAGATGCCCAGCTCGGTGATCGCGCGGGAGAGCACGACGGTCGCGTCCAGGTGGGCGAAGGCCGTTGCTGGCGCCGGGTCGGTGATGTCGTCGGCCGGTACGTAGATCGCCTGCACCGAGGTGATGGAGCCACTCTTGGTGGAGGTGATGCGCTCCTGCAGCTCGCCCATCTCCGTCGCCAGTGTGGGCTGGTATCCCACGGCACTCGGCATGCGGCCCAGGAGCGCCGAGACCTCGGAACCTGCCTGGGTGAAGCGGAAGATGTTGTCGATGAAGACGAGCACGTCGGAGTTCTCGACGTCGCGGAAGTACTCGGCGACCGTGAGGCCCGTGAGGGCGACGCGCAGACGCGCTCCCGGCGGCTCGTTCATCTGGCCGTAGATGAGCGCGACCTTGTCGAGAATGCCCGCTTCCTGGAACTCCAGGTAGAGGTCGTTCCCTTCACGCGTGCGCTCACCCACCCCGCAGAACACCGACTTTCCGCCGTGTCCCTTGGCGACGTTGTTGATGAGCTCCTGGATGATGACCGTCTTGCCCACGCCGGCGCCGCCGAACAGGCCGATCTTGCCGCCCTTCACGAACGGGGCGACGAGATCGATCACCTTGATGCCCGTCTCGAAGATCTCGGTCTTGGGCTCGAGGTCCACGAAGTCCGGACGCGGACGGTGAATTGGCCAGCGGAGGGCGGTGGCGGGAATCTCGGCGCCATTGTCCACCGGATCACCGAGGACGTTCAGGATGCGACCCAGCGGAACCTCGCCCACCGGCACCGAGATCGGTCCGCCGGTGTCGATCATCTCCATTCCTCGCACCACGCCGTCGGTGGTGCTCATGGCGACGGCGCGTACCTGGTTGCGTCCGATGTGCTGCTGCACCTCGGCCACGACGTCGATCATGTCGCCGGTGTCGGTGGTGCTATGGATGCGGAGCGCGTTGTAGAGATCCGGTAGCTGGTCGTTCTCGAACTCGACGTCGAGCACCGGGCCAATCACCTGGATGACGCGGCCGACGGCCTGGGCGGAAGCGATGGTGGTTGCCATGAGAGTCAGCGTGTGTGAAAGGGGAGAGCGAGCGTCTGGAGCGTCCGGGCGCTCATCCCTGGAGTGCCGCGGCGCCGCCGACGATCTCGGCGATCTCCTGCGTGATCTGCGCCTGGCGCGCCCTGTTGTAGGTGCGGCGCAGGACGTTGATCATGTCGTTGGCGTTGTCGGACGCGTTCTTCATTGCTGTGCGACGAGCACCCTGCTCGCTCGCCGTGCTCTCCACGAGTGCGCGATAGACAGCATTGCGCACGTAGGATGGCAGCAGCTCGGTGAGCAGCGCCTCGGCCGACGGGAAGAGCAGGTAGTCGCGCTGCGTCTGCGTGGCCGTGGGTGGCGTGACTGGCAGGATGCGGTTGGTGGTGGGCGGCGTCGAGATGGCCGAGACGAAGCGCGCCGAGACCACGTAGACCGCATCCAGGTCGCCGGCCACGAAGGAGTCCATGAGGCTGTCGACGAGCGACGCCGCGTCCGCCGCGCTCGGACGATCGCTGATGTCGGTGCGCACGACCGCGACCTCGCGGCCCACGTAGCGGAAGTAGCCGAGTCCCTTCTTGCCCACGACGTGCAGATCGACCTCCGTTCCGGCCGCTTCCAGTCGTTCCAGGAGCAGCCGCGCCTCGCGTATGAGGTGCGCATTGAAGGCGCCCGCGAGACCGCGGTTGGAGGTGAGGAGCATGATCGCCGCCCGCCGCTCCTGCGTCGGCTGACGCAGCAACGGGAATCGCTCGGCGAGCGCCGGCGAATAGAGGTTCGAGATCACCTCGGCGAGCGCCGAGGCGTATGGCCGCGCCGCGGCGACGCGGTCGGACGCGCGCTTGAGCTTCGACGCGGCCACCATTTCCATGGTGCGCGTGATCTTGCGCGTGTTCTCGACAGACTTTATGCGGCCCTTGAGCTCGCGACCCTTAGCCATGACGACGAAGGTTGGTGGATGAAGTCAGGATGGCCATCAACCGGCCGACTCTACGCTCACTGCCCGCCGACCGGCCACGATCAGCGGCTGACGCCAAAGATGTGCTGGTAGGCCTCGATGCCTCGACGCAGGTCCGCCTCGGCATCCTTGGAGATCGACTTCTCGCGCACGATCGCCGCCCCTACCTGCGGGTACTGGGCGCTCATGTGATCCAGGAAGCCGCGCTCCCACTCGCGTACGCGGGCCACGGGAACCTCATCCAGGAAACCGTTGGCGACGGCAAAGATCACCATCACCTGGTTCTCCACCGGCATCGGTGAGTACTGCGGCTGCTTGAGGATCTCCACCGTGCGCGCACCGCGATCGAGCTGCCGCTTGGTGGCCGCGTCCAGGTCGGATGCGAAGGCGGCGAAGGCCTCCAGCTCGCGGTACTGCGCGAGGTCCAGACGAAGACGGCCGGCGACCGACTTCATGGCCTTGATCTGCGCCGCGCCACCCACGCGGGACACCGAGATACCGACGTTGATGGCCGGACGCACACCAGAGTAGAACAGGTCACTCTCGAGGAAGATCTGGCCGTCGGTGATGGAGATGACGTTGGTCGGGATATACGCCGAGACGTCACCAGCCTGGGTCTCGATGATCGGCAGCGCGGTGAGCGATCCGCCCGGCTTGAGGATGCTCACGCCATCGACGACGTCGTTGTCCTCACGCAGCTTGGCGGCGCGCTCGAGCAGGCGGCTATGCAGGTAGAAGACGTCGCCCGGGAAGGCCTCACGGCCTGGCGGACGGCGCAGGATCAGCGAGAGCTGTCGATATGCCGCGGCCTGCTTGGTGAGGTCGTCGTAGACGCAGAGCGTGGCCTGCCCCTCGTTGTACATGAAGTACTCGGCCATGGAGCAGCCGGAGTACGGGGCGATGTACTGCATGGGCGCCGGATCGCTGGCCGAGGCGGTGACGATGATGGTGTACTCCATGGCCCCGGCAGCCTTCAGCCGCTCGAGCACGGAAGCCACCGTGGATGCCTTCTGGCCGATGGCGACGTAGACGCAGATGACGCCCGTTCCCTTCTGGTTGATGATCGTGTCCACGGCGATGGCCGTCTTGCCGGTGCCGCGATCACCGATGATCAACTCACGCTGTCCACGGCCAATGGGGATCATGGCGTCGACCGCCTTGATGCCCGTCTGCAGCGGCTCCTTGACCGGTTGCCGGACGATGATTCCGGGGGCCGGCGACTCCACCTTGCGGGTGGCCGTAGCGACGATCGGGCCGAGGCCATCGAGCGGCTGTCCCAGCGGATCGACGACACGACCGATGAGGCCATGCCCCACGGGCACCTCGAGCACGCGGCCGGTACGACGGACCTCGTCGCCTTCCTTGAGCCGGAGGTAGTCACCGAGGATGACGGCTCCGATATTGTCCTCCTCGAGGTTCAGCGCGAGTCCGATGATAGGCTCGCCGCCATCGGTCGAGGAGATCTCGAGCATCTCGCCGGCCATCGCCTTCTGCAGGCCATAGATACGGGCGATTCCGTCCTTCACCTCGAGGACGGATCCGACCTCCTCGACATCGAGGGAATGGAGATCGGCGGCTTCGATCTCACGAAGCAGGATATCCTTGATCTCGCCGGGGCGGAGTGAAGTTTCCGATGCCATAGTGGGATGCGCTTCGAGTCGCGCCCGTGGGCCGGGAGCACACGAGCGAGCGTTGGGTGGAGACTGGCCGAGAGGGACAGGCAGGATTGCCTACAGCTTGTGAAAAATATCACAAGCGGCAGGAGGCGGCAAGCAGTGACAGGCCGATGCTAACAGTAGCAGACTTGCCGGGATTCTGAAGTGCGGCCGGGCCAGGGGTGGCAGAACAACCAGGCTCGACCGGGACGGAGAGTCGCCGGTCGTCCCGCTCCTCAGCCCTCCAGGCCGCGGCGCCTGGCCGCTTCGATTCGCTCGAAGATATCCACCGTGCGAAGCCTGGCGAGCGACGTCGGCCTGGTACCCAGCAGACGTTGGGTGGTCGCCGCCAGGTGTGAGGATGAGGCGAAGCCGAGCAGACGGGCGACATCAGCCACATCATATCCCGGGTTCTTGGTGAGTTCCGCCGCCACGCACACCCGGACCACGTCGATGACGCGCTTGAGCGTCGGCGCACCGCCGACGGCAAAACTGCGGCTCAGGTGCTCGCGCGACAGGCGGAAGTGCTCCGCCAGGACCGAGGTGGTCGTGGCACGACCGGCGCGACCCACTATGGTCCGCCAGACTTCACGCTGCAGCGCTGTCGTGAGCCCGAAGGCCGGTGGTGGAGCGTCCAGCGCGATGGCGAAACGGGTCGTGAAGCGGTGCGGCTCGATGAGGGCGGCGAGAACCGCGTCGTCGACCCCGTCGCCCAGCACGTCGACACACTCCAGCGACGCCGCACGGGCGAACTGCGGGGTCTCGGACGGCCAGAGTGGAGCCAACATGAAGAAGGGCGACGATGGAAACTCCCGCGCCAGTGCGGCGGCCGACCATGCCTCATCGCCAACCGCGGTGTCGACGATTGCCGCATCCACCAGTTCATGGCGCATGGCCTGGCGCAGCTCGGTCACCCTCTGCACCACGACCACGCGTCCGCGACGACGCGGGAAGGCCGGTCGCACCAGTCGTCGTGCTCGCTCGCGCGTGGTGAGAGCGATCACGGCGGCCGGCATGACCGGCGCGGCGGAACGGACGCTCAAGCGTCGGGGAGGGCCTGGCCGGCGCCCTCACCCCTCGCGCGGGTGAGGGCACCGAGCTCCTCATGAGCGCGCTCGAGCACCTCGCGGGCATTGTCATACGAGATCAGCCTCACGGCTTCCTCGAACGGCAACCAGCGACAGGCCGTGATCCCCTCCGACCGTTGTGGTCGCGTCTCCGACTGCTCCGTGCGCATCAGGAAGAAGTGGCACACCTTGTGGATCAATCGGCCCCGGAAACGGAACTTCCAGTCTATGGTGGGCAACGCCGCCAGCATGGTCAGCGTCTCCAGACCCGTCTCCTCAGCAACCTCGCGCAGGGCGGCATCGGCGGCGCACTCGCCGTCCTCCAGATGGCCCTTGGGAAAACCCCAGTTGCGATAACTATCGCGAATGAGCAGGAAGTGGGGTTCCGCGGCGACCGTGTGTACGACCACCCCGCCGGCGGAAACCTCCTCGCGAGCCTCGACCTTCACGCTCATGAGCTGCTCACCGGCCCGAGGGCGGGATCCAGGTCGGGGAGACCCTCCACGAACTGGTGGACGACGGGATCGGTGCTGTTACGCATCTCATCCACCGTGCCCACCTGCCGCACGCGTCCTTCATAGAGCATGGCGATACGCGTTCCCACCGTGTACGCGCTGCGCATGTCGTGGGTGATGACGATGCCGGTGACGCCCAACTGGTCGCGCATGCGGCACATCAACTCATCGATGACGGCACTGGTGACCGGGTCGAGTCCGGTGGTGGGCTCGTCGTAGAGGATGTACTTGGGCCGCAGGGCGATCGCGCGGGCGATGCCCACGCGCTTCCGCATTCCCCCTGACAGTTCGGCTGGAAAGCGGCTCTCCAACCCCGGCAGGTCGACCAGCTCGAGCGCCTCGCTGACACGCGTCCTGATCTCCGGTTCGGCCATTCCCTGCTTGCGCAGACCCATCGACACGTTCTCACCAATACTGAGGGAGTCGAAAAGCGCGGCAAACTGGAAGACATAGCCGATGCGTGCCCGCAGTTCATAGAGCTCCCGGCGGGGCAGAGTCGGCACGTCCAGGCCATCGACCTTGACGGTGCCGCGATCCGGCTCCAGAAGGCCGACGATGTGCTTGATGGCGACCGACTTCCCGGAGCCGGAGAAGCCGATGATCACCATCGTCTCGCCCTCGTGCACATCCAGCGTGAAACCGTTGAGCACGTCCTTGGGACCGAATGACTTGTAGACGTCGATGAGCTGGATCACGAGACGCGGATAGGCATGGAGCTACGGATGGTGCGGTGCGAGTCGAATTATACCGCGCGGGCCGCAGATGGCCACGGATGGAGGTGCTGAAGCCGTACTCACGGAGGTCATGGGGGCCATTCGGGACGCCCCCGGAAGTACGAAGCGCCTCGAGGCCATGGCGGCCACGAGGCGCTTCGTACGACAGGCAATCAGGTCAGGCCAGGTAGCCTGGCCGCGGAACCAACCGGTGACGCCGGTCGGGTGACGGCGGCCCGGTCAGGCGGCGAAGCTGCCCAGGGCGCGGCCGACATCGCCTTCGCGAAGGCGCTTGAGGGCGCGATCGCGGAGCTGGCGGACGCGCTCGCGGGTGACGCCGAGCATGGTGCCGATCTCCTCGAGGGTGTGCTCCCGGCCGCCCTCCAGTCCGAAGTAGAGCCGCAGGACCTTGGCGTCGCGCGGCGGCAACGTGCCGAGCGCCTGCTCGATCTCATCGGTGAGGAAGCGATTCATGGCTTCCTCCTCGGTGTCGGGCATCTCGTCGGCAACGAAACGCTCGATCAGTGAGCGATCACCCTCCGGGTCCATCGGGGCATCGAGCCTGACATCTCCGGTGTTGAGCGCCGCCAGCGACTGCACGACGTCGACCGAGAGTCCGGTGAGCTGGGCGAGCTCCTCAGGGCTGGGTTCACGACGCAGCTTCTGGCGGAGGATCTCGGACGCCTTGATGATGCGCGAGAGATCTGCCGTGCGGTTGAGCGGCACGCGAACCGTCCGCCCCTGACGAGCGAGCGAGGAGAGGATTGCCTGGCGGATCCACCAGACAGCGTAGGAGATGAACTTGACGCCCTGGTCGGGATCGAACTTCCGGGCGGCGGTGAGCAGGCCGACGTTCCCTTCGCCGATGAGATCGATGAGGGGAAGTCCGCGGTTCTGGTACTTCTTGGCAACGGAGATCACGAAGCGCAGGTTGCGCTTGACGAGCTCCTGGAGTGCGTCCTGGTCGCCGGCGCGGATCCTGCGCGCGAGCGCGAGCTCCTCATCGCCCTTGAGCAGGGGATAGGTACTGACCTCGTACAGGTACTGGTCGAGGATGTCGCGCTCTGGTTCGCTAGGCGCGATCCCTGTCGGGGCGGCTGTGCGGCGGCGGCGACGCTTGACGTCGGTCATCTGGCGAATGCCTCGAGCAAGCTACAGGTGAAGAAGCGGTCTATTGGCGTCAGCGGCGCCGGAGCGCTACGGTCGCGAATAATGTCGGAGAGTGGACTGGCGTTTTTCTGCCCGGCCCGGTGCTGCAACTGCTGCTGCGTGAAACGATCTGGCTTCTCGCGGCAGAACCACGGGAAGGCGCTACGAGTGCTTACGCGTCCCACTGCGCCGACGTTGCGGCAGATACGAGCCGGCGTGCTGACGAGCGGGCGGTGTCGGTCAAAGGCTGGCCTGGACAGGCTGGAGCACGCCGTCGCGAATGCTCGGGCGCGCTCCGTTCTCCAACCAGAAACTGTCATCGGTACTGGCAAGGCTCCGGAGGAGATAGCATCCGGAACGCGGATGCGCAAAACTGCTGCAAGATACTGACCCGTGGCCGGAAAGCGAGCTACGATTTCATTCTGCGGCGCCTTGACACTGGACATACCCCCGGCTAGACTTGCGAGTTCCTGAAAATTGTGGTGGCGCCTTGTCGGTGCCGTGTTTCCGGGGGCGTAGCTCAGTTGGGAGAGCGCTTGAATGGCATTCAAGAGGTCAGGGGTTCGATTCCCCTCGCCTCCATTGCCGGGTCTTTTTTTCGGCTGTGGAACCGACCCCGTCTCTGGTGTGTTACCGGTGACGGGGTTCTCGCGGGAATAGCTCAGTTGGTAGAGCACAACCTTGCCAAGGTTGGGGTCGCGGGTTCGAGTCCCGTTTCCCGCTCTCTGTTCGACTCCCCTAGCGGGTCGTGTTGCAAACGTCTGGTGCATCCAGTCAGAAGTTGTGTTTCGGGACTGCAGGTACCCGGCCACGGGCGGTTAGCTCAGTTGGTTAGAGCGCCACGTTGACATCGTGGAGGTCACAAGTTCGAGTCTTGTACCGCCCATCGCCCCGCGGATTTCCGCGGGGCGATGTCTGTCCGGGCCTGCTGCAAATACCGATCCGTCGGGCTTGACGCTCCTGCAGGCAGCTACTACCTTTGCAAGTCTGTCCTGGATGGCCGTTTGCTTCCGGATGGACTGACGATCAGCAGGAGTTCCATGTATTCCGCGCCCGTAGCTCAATTGGATAGAGCATCTGACTACGGATCAGAAGGTTAGAGGTTCGAGTCCTCTCGGGCGCATGAGTCGTGCCGTCATTGACGAACAGATTCCCGTGTGGTATCGGGGCGTAGCGTAGCCTGGTAGCGCGCCTGCTTCGGGAGCAGGAGGTCGCTGGTTCAAATCCAGTCGCCCCGACTGAACGGAACTCCATGCGAGCCATGGGGTTCCGTTTCTGTTCCCGGCATGCGGGAAGCGCCCCCTCCGCCTCAGTCGCGCAGGAAGTGGCAGTTGTACCCGCCCGGATTCCGCGGCAGGTAGTCCTGGTGAGCAGCCTCGGCTGGATACCAGGTCGACGCCGGCTCGATGCTGGTCGTGATCGGTGACTTCCAGCGCCCCGATGCATTCACCCGCTCGATCACCGCCTCGGCCGCCAGCCTCTGCTGGCTGTTCTGTGGGAAGATCGCCGACCTGAACTGCGTGCCCACATCGTTCCCCTGCCGGTTCAGCGTCGTCGGGTCGTGCAGGCGGAAGAACCAGCGTTCGAGCAACTCCTCGTAGCTCAACACGGACGGGTCGAAGGTCACGCGGATCGATTCCGCATGACCCGACTTGCTGTCATGCGTGTCGTGATATGTGGGATTCTCCAGCCACCCACCGGTGTAACCCACCTCCGTGTCCAGCACCCCGGGAACGTCGCGAAGGATCTCCTCGACGCCCCAGAAGCAGCCGCCCGCAAGCACTGCCACCTCCACCTGCTGCTGCCCGACGACTGTCGCTCCCGTCGTGCCCTTCTCGTCGCTCATCCTGGTTCTCCCTGTATGATCATGCCGGAGGTCGACACTCTCGCCCGGCCGTGAGATCGGTCCGCTCCTCATACACCAGAGCGGCCGGCAGTTGCCCCGGTTCCGGCATCATCCGGACCGCGGCCGTCACCCTGCTTCCGCCCGCCCGACTTCATGGATGGACCCGCTGCCGCCGCTTGTCGCTGGTCCCCCGCCAGACTATACTCATGATTCTTCCGCGCGCGTAGCTCAGCTGGATAGAGCGTCGGCCTCCGGAGCCGAAGGTCGTGGGTTCGAATCCCGCCGCGCGCACTGCCCGATCAGTTGAACGCCCCTCTCGGAACGGCGAGAGGGGCGTTCCCCGTCCAACGCACGAACGCTCCGGCGTCGCGTGCTGGCGTCGCGTGCTGGCGTCGCGGGTCGTGGAGCCAGGATGGCCCGCTTCCTGCCACCTCCTGTCGAGCCCGCGCGGCAGGGTGTGGCACCGTCCGTCCACACCCGCCCCGTGCCCGGACACGCGAATCCCGGCGCAACATGTACCGCCTGCAAAGCTGGCGCGATCTGACCCCCGGCCTGATCGCCTTCGCCCTCATATTCGTCGCCGCGTTCGGGATCCTGCGCTACGCCCGCGTCGGCGCGCTCCACGGCGACACGATCAAGCTCGTCGTCCTCGCCGGAGACGCCGGTGACCTGGCCAATGGCTCCGAGGTCTGGATTGCCGGCCAGAAGGTGGGACTGGTGGAGACAATCAGCTTCCGTGAGCCGGGGAGTGACACGGCCTACCGTCTGCGGCTCGACCTCTCCGTTCTATCCCACGCGCAGCCACTGCTGCGGACCGACAGCCGCGCCCGGATCGCCCGCGGCGGATCGCTGCTCGGCGCATCGGTGCTGGCCCTCTCCGTAGGTTCCCACTCGGCCGGTCCATTACTCGATGGCGATACCATCCTCGCCATCAACAGGGCACCGGTATCCAGTTTCACCGAAGGGCTGGCGGCGGTGGGCGAGCCGTTGACGGCCCTCCGTGACAACGTCGTTGCCATGACCGGCGAGTTCGGTGCGCACGAGGGTACGCTGGGCGCGATCCTCAGCGGCGATTCCCGCAGGCAGGCCACCGAACTCGCCGGCACCATCGACGCCTTCCAGGCGCGCGTCGCCGGGCAGCGAGGGACACTCCCGCTGGCCATGAACGACGTCGCACTTCGAAGGCGCCTGGCGACCGTTTCAGCCCGTGCAGACTCGCTTCGCGAATTGCTCGCCAGTGACGCCGCCAGTGTCGGACGCTTCCGCCGCGATTCGACGCTCGTGCGCCAGATTGCCGGGGTGCGCGACGAGGTCTCCATCGTCAGGGCACTCGTCAGCACTCCGGTGGGCACCGTTGGCCGGGCGCGTGCAGACAGTGCGCTCGTGCTCGGGCTCGGGGCGCTCGAGGCGGAACTGGCTTCGTTGATGGAGGACGTAAAACGACGCCCGCTGCGTTATCTTATATTCTGACCTTCCGGCAACCGCGGCAGACCGGGTGGTGCACCACTTGACAGCGCCAACCGGACGCTCGAGCGCACCGCCGCGTTGCCGGCCGTGGTTACCCAACCTGGTGTCACCCACCTCTCGGGGCCGGGATGGCAGGACCTCGTCCTCCGTTTCGATCGGGCACAACCGGGATCCTTCGCGGCACTCCGAGCCCATGGCGTGCTCGAGATCATCGATGAAGGGTGCGGCCTCCGGCGCACCCCGGGATTCATGGTGGAACAGATCAACGGCGAGATGCCCGACGTAACGAAGCAGCGACCCTCCTTCGACAGCCTGCGCCCGCGCTACCCCGATGAACGCCTCCGGCTGGAGAACTCCAGCGGAGACATCAGCATGCGCGTGATGGATCTCATCACGCCGCTGGGCAAGGGACAGCGAGGCCTCATAGTCGCACCGCCGCGTGCCGGCAAGACAATCCTCCTGCAGAAGATTGCCAACGCCATCGCCGAGAATCATCCCGAGGTGGTGCTCATCATCCTCCTCATCGATGAGCGGCCGGAGGAGGTGACGGACATGCGCAGGAGCGTGCCGCAGGCGGAGGTAGTCAGTTCCACCTTCGACGAACCCGCCAGTCGTCACGTCCAGGTGGCCGACAAGGTGATGGAGAAGGCCAAGCGTCTGGTCGAGGAAGGCCGCGATGTCGTCATCCTGCTGGACTCGATCACCCGCCTTGCACGCGCCCATAACGTCATCGTACCCAACTCGGGGAAGATCCTCTCGGGTGGTGTCGACGCCAAGGCCATGGCCCGACCCAAGCGATTCTTCGGCTCGGCGCGAAACCTCGAGGGAGGCGGCTCGCTCACCATAGTCGCGACCGCACTCGTGGAGACAGGCTCCCGGATGGATGAGGTGATCTTCGAGGAGTTCAAGGGCACCGGCAACATGGAACTGGTGCTCGATCGCAAGATCGCCGATCGGCGCATCTTCCCGGCGATAGACATCCAGAAATCGGGAACCAGACGTGAGGATCTGTTGTTGGACCAGGCTGAGATGAACCGCGTCTACCTGTTGAGGAACTTCCTCGCCGACATGCCGGAAGATGAGGCGATGGCATTCCTGCTGCAGCAGATGCAGCGCACGAAGACCAACCGCGAGTTCTTCAAACAGATGATGGAAGGCTGAGGCCGTGAGCAGCGGTAGTCGGCCACGCCGAGTGCTGGCAATCGATTATGGCGAGCGTCGGGTAGGATTGGCAGTGAGCGATCCCACCGGCACCATCGCGTCGCCGGCCGGGTTCATCCAGCGACGACCGGGCAAGCGTCCACCCATAACCGGAATCATCCAGCGAGGCGAGGAACTGGCCGTCGAGGGCTACGTTCTGGGGCTGCCACTGGACGGCGAGGGCGCCGAAACGCCGCGTTCGCGTGAGGTGCGCATGGTAGCGGCCGAACTCGAGAAGCGTACCGGCCTTCCCACCAGGCTCGTGGACGAACGCTACACGACCGCCGCCGCCCTCCGCGCGATCCGCGAAATGGGCGGTACCACCCGCGGCCGCAAGGGCGACGTGGACTCACTCTCGGCGACAATACTGCTCCAGCATGCACTCGGACTACCGTAGCCGGCACGTGATCAGGACACGGAACGTGGCCACGCCGAACGCTCGCGGCTCATGGGCTTCCACGACATGGTCCCGCCTGACCGGACGGGCCTGGCGTCCAGGCAGGGCACTTGTCCTGCTGGCTCTGTTGTCGCTGATCGGTTGCGCGGATTCCACGCCACGCTCCGCCGTGCGTCTGGTGGTTCCGCCGGGCGCCACCTTCCGCACTGCCGCCGACTCGCTGGCCAGTGCTGGCCTGATCCGATCCAGTCGACTGTTCGCCCTCTACGCAAAGCTCGCCGACCGCGATCGCGCGCTCAAGCCGGGCACCTACCTGATAGAACCAGGTCGGTCCTGGGCGAGCATCCTCGATGACCTCACCGAGGGCCGAGGGCTGGTGGTGACGGTGACCATTCCCGAAGGCTGGTCGCTGGCCGAGATAGTTCCTCTCCTCGCCCGACGACTGGAAGTGCCGATCGATTCCGTGGAGGCCGCGGTCCGGGACACCGCAGCGCTGGCACGACTGGGCATACCGACAGCCACGCTGGAGGGATATCTCTTTCCCGAGACCTATACGTTCTCTCCGGGTACGACCGCCCGCAGTGCGGTCGGCGAGACGACGCGCGAGTTCGAACGACGGTGGCGACCGGAATGGACCGCCAGGCTCGACTCTCTGGGCATGACTCGTCACCAGGTCGTGACGCTGGCGTCGATAGTGGAGAAGGAGGCGCGGATTCCCGACGAACGGCCGGTGATCGCGGCGGTGTACAGCAACCGACTCCGGATCGGGATGCTGCTCCAGGCCGATCCGACGGTGCAATACTCGCTGGGCGAGCATGTCGACCGGGTGCTCTACAAGCACCTGGAGGCCGACTCACCATACAATACCTATCGCAATCCCGGACTGCCGCCGGGTCCGATTGCCTCGCCTGGAGAGGCCAGCCTGGAGGCGGCCGTCCATCCGGCGGACGTTCCCTATCTCTACTTCGTCGCCCGGCCCGACGGCCGCCACGAGTTCCGCCTTACCTTCGCCGAGCACGAGCAGGCGATCGCTCGCATCAAGCGCGAGGCGCGTCAGGGTCGCGCGACAACCAGCGCGGACAGTGCTCCGGAAAACGCTCCGGACTCGCCGGCGGCTGCGGCGACGCGCCCATAGCCGTCTGACAGCACACTCGCACTTCAACAGGCACAGGCTCCCGTGAACCTCGCAAAGATGAAGGAAGCGTTGAGATTGGTGGCCATCACCGACAATCTTCGCGACGGCCAGGAGGGACTGGCAGGACGAGTGTCTGCCGCCGCGCGCGGTGGCGCAACGATGATCCAGGTACGGCTCAAACACGCCACCGGTCGTGAACTCGTGGAAGTGACGCGCGCGCTGGTCCAGGCGGTGAGCGTGCCGGTGGTGGTCAACGATCGTGTCGACGTCGCCATTGCTGCGGGCGCGGCAGGGGTTCACCTGGGTGTTCAGGACCTGCCGGTGGCGGCGGCACGCCATCTGGCGCCACCCGGGTTCATCATCGGGGCCTCGCTCGGTGATGTGCTGGAGCAGCCGACTACGGAGGGTGCCGACTACGTTGGCGTCGGCCCGATCTTTCCCACGCCCACCAAGTCGGACGCCGGCAACGCGATTGGTGTTTCGGGAATGACAAGCCTGTTGGCGCTCTCGTCGAGACCAGCGGTGGCAATTGGCGGTGTGACCGCGGCCAATGCCGGGGAGATCGTGCGCGCCGGCGCGGCGGGTGTGGCCGTGATCAGCGCGATCTTCGGCGCCGACGATCCCGAGCTGGCTGCTCGGGAGCTGCGGCAGGCTATCGACCGCGCGTTCGGCCAGACCGTCCGGTCATGACGCCCGCGCGACAGTCCTGACCCGAGCGTTCAGCACCTCTCCTCGTCCGGCGGGGGGGGCGAACAGGGTCAGGCGGGCAGGCTGGCGGAGCGTGTGGCGAGCCGGGGTCGGCGCGCACGTTCCATGCGGCCAACCGGACCTGGCTCCCGCCAGCGGAACATGATGTCCGGGGCATACGGCTCGGCGCGAATGTGACGACGGCCGGAGTCCGCGCGCTCGCCGATCTCACGCTCGGCCCGTCTCAGTCGACGCTGGACAGCAGGTGAGAGGAAGATGTCCGTCAGCCAGGGGTCGAACTGGCTCCCGCGCCCGAGTCGAATGGCCCGTACGGCCGCGACCCTGCTCCTTCCCGCTTTGTAGCGTCGCGTATGGATGATGGCGTCGTAGCTATCGACGATGCTCACGATGCGGGCGGCGAGGGGGATTTCCCGTCCGACGAGGCCGCGCGGATAGCCAGAGCCATCCCAACGCTCGTGATGGCTGAGCACACCCTCTGGCAGTTGCGGATGGAAGGGGGCGAGTGGAGAGAGGACTTCCGCTCCGCGACGGGGATGCGAGGCAATGGCCTCGCGGTCGGCCTTGCTGAGTCCATATCCGCCGTCGTGCACGATGTCGAAGAGGGCGGCCGAGATCTTTCCGATGTCGTGGAAGAGGGCCACGCGCTCCACGTCGCGACGCGCGGCCGCGCCCAGTCCGGCCGCCCTGGCCAGGACGAGCGAGCCCGATGCAACGCGGCGCACATGCCGTCCGGTATCGGCGTCGTTGGCATCGATGGCGAAGAGCAGCGACTCGAAGGCAGCAGCGGCGAAACGTTCGGTGGCCCGGCGAGTTTCGCGCTCACGGCGCCAGGCGAGCGTGGTGGCCGAGGCGGCGATGGTCATGAGGACGGTTCCTATCACGCTCTGGAGCAGGGCAAGAACCGTACGGGGAGGTGCGGCTGCGAGGGTCGGCGAGGTTCGGTACGTGGTCCGGGAAACGGCGGGACGATCGGGATAGGCAGTCGACTCGGGTCGTTGCGACCAATGCCCCAGAAGACTTGCCCCTCCAAGTCAGTGCCCATGCTGGGCACACATGTGAAGAAGGCTCCGTTCCCGGGTGGGAACGGAGCCTCCAACAGAGGTGCCGGCGACGGCCTACTCTCCCGCGCCCTCTCGGGCGGAGTACCATCGGCGCTGTAGGGCTTAACGACCGTGTTCGGTATGGGAACGGGTGTGGCCCCTACGCTCCAGTCGCCAGCGATTCGGTTGTCATCTCGCGGATGCCGGCAGGCGAGACGTCAGTTCAGAACTCTACGACCATCTGGTGAAGCAGATGCTCGTGGATACGAGCTGAAAAATGGAGGATAGAGGAGATTGCCGGGAAAAGGAATGCTGGTAGTGCATTGTTTTGCGGTGTAATTCGTCCCCCCTGGGGGGGAGTAGTCAAGCCGCACGGGCGATTAGGACCGCTGCGCTCGGAAGGGATTGCTCCCAGTCCACGGGCGGCCTATCGACGTGATGGTCTCTCACGGC